>Ga0209061_1001046_pt1 | contig 52086 bp, 48 predicted proteins | sample Coa_R1_10_FD_187157 | JGI IMG/M metagenome (GOLD analysis project Ga0209061, IMG submission 187157) | Surface soil microbial communities from Centralia Pennsylvania, which are recovering from an underground coalmine fire - Coalmine... | ecosystem: Environmental > Terrestrial > Soil >...
TCATCGTGATCTCCCTCACGCCGGAGGGCGGGCCGCGGTTCTCACAACAGCCGGGACCGCGGCCCGCCCTCCGGCTCCTGCCTCGGGAAACCAGCTACAACTGTCAGGTTAAATCCGAGCTAATACAACTGGATCGGCCGTGAGATGGTCCCCGGTCTACGCGCCGGCGGCCGCACATGGACCGAACGCCGCCTGCTGCTTTTCACCGAGTACGAGGATACGCGACGCTGGCTGGAGCAGCTGCTGCGCGAGGCGGTTGCTCACACCGATCGTGCCGAAGAGCGGATCGCAGTGTTCAGCGGCTCAACCTCTGCCGATCGCCGGGAGGAGATCAAGTGCGCGTTCCACACGGCGCCTGCCGACGATCCGCTGCGCATCCTGATCGCAACCGACGCGGCGCGCGAGGGACTGAACCTGCAACGCTATTGCCACGACCTGTTTCACATCGACCTCCCCTGGAACCCGAGCCGCCTCGAACAGCGCAACGGCCGCATCGATCGCAAGCTTCAGCCGGCACAGCGGGTCTATTGCCGGTACTTCATCTATGCGCAGCGCCCCGAAGACCGGGTATTGCGGCGCCTGGTCGAGAAGACCGAGATCATCCGCAAGCAGCTTGGCAGCGCCTCGCCGGTCATCGAGACCCGCATCTCAGAACTGCTGGCCGGGGGCATCGACCGCAACCGTGCCGATCTGGTCGCTGCCGAAATCGAACGCATCGAGCAGTCGGACAAGGAACGGCGCGCCCGCGACGATCTCGAACCGGTACGCGAGGCCGATGCGGCGCTGACGCGGCGCATCGAGCAGTTGCGCTCGCAATTGGAACGTTCGCGCCGCCGCGTCGGCGTCGACCGCGTGCAGCTTCAGCGCGTCGTGACCTACGGCTTGAAGCTGGTCGGCGCCCCGCCGTTGCACGCAAGCGCGCCGGAGGGGGGAACGCAGCGCTTCGAATTTCGCCCCGAGGAGATCGCCGGCATCCGGGACGAAGGGCTGAACCACATGATTGCGGCCTTGCGCGAGCCGAGCGATCGCCTCGGAACCGGACCGTTGCGGCCGGTGTCGTTCGATCCGCCACCGGACACCGATGCCAAAACCGTGCAATTACACCTTGAGCATCCGCTCGTTACGCGGCTGATCGCCCGCTTCTCGAACCAGGGGCTCGTCCATCACGAATTGTCGCGCGCCTGTCTTGCGGTCGCACCCGACGCGGTGCCACGGGTCGTGCTGATGGGCCGGCTGTCGCTGTGGGGCAGCGGCGCGGCGCGGCTGCACGAAGAGATCGTCCGGGTCGCGGCCCGTTGGGTCGAGCCCGAGATCCGCCGGGGCAAGTTGCAGCCCTACAGCCGCGAGGCGGAGCGGCAGACGATGGAGGCTCTCGACCATGTCCTCGACGAGCCCCGGCGGTTCGATGTGCCGGAAGGCGTGCGGGCGCGCCTTGCGGCTGCGCTGTCGCGGGATGTCGCCGAGTTGCTGCCCGATCTGGAACGGCGTGCCGAGGCGGCGGCCGAAACGGCGCGGGATCGGCTCCGCCAGCGAGGTCGTGCCGAGGCGGCGTCATTGCGGGATCTGATCGAGGCGCAGCGCCGGCGCATTGAGCGCGATCTCGGCCGCCTCGACGACCCGCAGCTTCGCCTGGATCTCGACGCCCCGGAGGAGCGGCGGCAGCGCGAACTCGATATCCGCGCTTGGCGCGGCAGGCTTGCGACTATCGGCCGCGAGATCGAGGAGCAGCCGGCGCGCATTCTTGCCGGCTACGAGGTCCGCGCGCAGCGGCTGGAGCCGGTCGGCATCGTCTATCTGTGGCCGGCGACCGGGTGATGGCGAGCGACCCGCAGACCCGCGCCGCAATTGCCGCGCATGATGAATGGCTGGGCTTCGTCCAGCCGGTCGGCATCGTCGTCGCGCCGCCGGTGCTGGTCGAGCGCGGCGTCGTCATCGACCGCAACATCCGCCCGCATCAGGAACGCCTCGCCGCGCTGTTGAATGACGACGAAACCGCCGTCACCGACCCCGGATCGGGGTCTGGAGCAGGCATCCGCGCGCTCTTCACCGAGCTGCTGGGCTGGGAGGCGGACGATCTCGCCGACCCGGCGCCCGAGCATCGCATTCACCTGCCCGAGTTGGATACGACGCTTGAACCGGATTGGCAGGTCAGGGACCGCGAGGGCGCGACGCAACTGCTGATCCGCGTTGAGCCGGCGGGGACCGATCTCGACAAGCCGCCGGCCGAACCAGCGGACGGCTGGACCGCGCCGCCGCAGGTGCGGTTCGAGCGGCTGTTGCGCGAAACCGGCATTCCGGCCGGGCTGCTCTGCACGCCGGAAATGGTGCGGCTGGTCTATGCCCCGGCGGGGGAAACCTCCGGACATCTCACCTTCCGCATCGCTGACATGGCGCAGGTCATGGGGCGGCCGATCCTCGCCGCCTTCATCCTGCTGTTCGGCGAATACCGGATGTTCCGCGCCGAGCCATGCGAACGCCTCGGCAGCCTGCTCGCCGCCAGCCGCGAGGCGCAGAATACCGTGTCGACCCGCCTCGCCCGCCAGGTTCTCGGCGCGTTGCACGAATTGTTGCGCGGCTTTGTCGGCACCGATGCGCGCCGCCAGGATGGCACTGCACCGATCGCGCGGCTGGCCGCGGAGGACCCGCAGTTCCTCTATGCCGGCCTCGTCACGGTGCTGATGCGCCTCGTCTTCGTGCTCTATGCCGAGGACCGCGACCTGATGCCGGCGGACCCGCTGTATGAACAGAATTACGGATTGCGCGGGCTGTTCAAGAAATTGCGCGACGATGCCGCCCGCTATGGCGGCGATCTGATGGATCGCCGCTTTGGCGCCTGGGCGCGGCTCTTGTCGCTGTTCCGCCTGATCCATAGGGGCGGCGGGCGCGAGGGTTTCCGCTTCACGGCGCGCAAGGGGCGCCTGTTCGATCCCGACCGCTTCCCGTTCCTCGAAGGCCGCGCCAGCGCCGAGGAGCCGGTCGGGACACTGCCATTGCTGTCCGACGGCACGATCTGGCGGGTGCTCGAACGTCTCTTGGTGCTCGACGGCGAGCGCCTCTCCTATCGCACGCTCGATGTCGAGGAGATCGGCTCGGTCTATCAGGCGGTGATGGGTTTTCGGATCGAGCGCCGCCCGGGCCGCGCGCTGGTGTTGCGCAGCCGCGGCCATCACGGCGCCGGGGTCGTCGTCGATCTTGACGCCCTCATCGCGGCGCACCCGGCGGAGCGCAAGAAGCGGCTCAACGGGCTGGAAGTCGCGGCATTGATCGCGAAAGAGGAAAAGGCGGTCGCCGCCGCCGCCACGATCGAGGAATTGGCCAGAGCGCTGGCCGGCAAGATCGATATGGACGCGACGCCGGCCCTGGCGCCGCCGGAGCAGCCACTCTTGCAGGCGACCGACGAACGTCGCCGCTCGGGCTCGCATTACACGCCGCGCTCGCTGACCCAGCCGATCGTCGCCGAGACCTTGCGCCCGATCCTCGAGCGGCTCGGCCCGCGCGCGACGCCGGAACAGATCCTGGCCTTGAAGGTGCTCGACCCGGCGATGGGCTCGGGCGCCTTTCTCGTCGAGGCCTGCCGTCAGCTTGCCGAAGCGCTGGTCAAGGCCTGGGAAGTGCACGGCGTCCGCCCGCCGGTGCCGCCCGACGAGGATCTATTGCTCCATGCCAAGCGGCTTGTCGCGCAGCGCTGCCTTTACGGTATCGACCGCAACGAGCTGGCCGCCGAACTCGGCAAATTGTCGTTGTGGCTCGCGACCCTGGCGCGCGACCACGAATTCAGCTTCCTTGATCATTGCATCCGCCACGGCGACTCGCTGGTCGGCCTCGATCGCCGGCAGATCGAGGCGCTGGACTGGGCGCCGCAGAGGCGCGAGGCGCCACTCGACCTGTTACAGATCCTCGTGCGCGACCGACTGGCCGAGGTCGCGCGCGAGCGCGAGCGCATCCGTACCGCGCTCGACGACGCGCCCGAGGAGCAGCAGCGACTTATTCTGAGCTGCGCCGAGCAGGCGCTCGCCGACCCGAAGCGCATCGGCGACGCGGTCATCGCCGCATTCTTCTCGGCCGACAAGGCGAAGGCGCGTGAGGAAGCCCGGCTGCGCCTGCGTGCGATCATCGAGCAGGGCGGCGACGGCTGGCAGCAGCGCATCGCTCCACCGGTTGCCGAACTGCGCCAAGGTTCGCCGCCGGTCGTGCCGTTCCACTGGCCGCTCGAATTCCCCGAGGTGTTCGCGCGCGACAACCCCGGCTTCGACGCGATCGTCGGCAATCCGCCCTTTGCCGGCAAGAACACGACGATCGCGGTCAATCACCCGATGTACCTCGACTGGCTGCAAACATTGCATCCCGGCGCGCACGGCAATTCCGACATCGTCGCCCATTTCTTCCGCCGCGCTTACGGATTGTTGCGCGAGGGCGGCTGCCTCGGTCTGCTTGCGACCAACACGATCCGCCAGGGCGACACGCGCGCCACCGGTCTGCGGCCGATCCGCCATGCCGGCGGCACAATCTACACGGCGCGGCGCCGTTATAAATGGCCGGGCGAGGCCGCCGTCGTCGTCTCGGTTGTGCACATCGCGAAGGGCGATCTTCCCGGCCCCTATCGCCTCGACGGCCGCGCGGTGCCGATCATCACGGCGTTCCTGTTCCACGACGGCGGCGACGATGATCCGCAGCCGCTCGCCGCCAATGCCAACAAGAGCTTCATTGGCAGTTATGTCTTGGGCATGGGCTTCACCTTCGACGACACTGACAAAAAGGGAGTCGCCAACCCGATCAGCCTGATGCACGAACTGATCCAAAAAGACCCGCGCAATGCCGAGCGCATTTTTCCTTATATCGGCGGCGAGGAGGTCAACGACAGCCCGACCCACGCGCATCACCGCTGGGTCATCAATTTCGAGGATTTTCCGCTGCGCCGGGATGCATCGCTCACGGACTGGCGCGAATGCAATGAAAAAGAGCGCCGAGAGATGCTGCGCAACGGGGTTGTTCCGGCCGATTATCCCGATCCTGTTGCAGCCGATTGGCCTGACCTGCTGAGAATTGTGGAAGATAAGGTCAAACAGGGAAGGCTGGCCCTCAGCGACAGCGGCATTGACAAGCGCCGTAAGCATTTCTGGTGGCAGTACGGCTCCTCAGCTTCCGAACTTTACACCGGCATCAACGGTTTCGATCAGGTTTTAACGATTGCCAGAGTCGGCGAGAGGGGCGCATTTACCTTCCTGCCGCCAGGAATGACTTATTCCGAACAGCTTGTCGTTTTTGCCTTTGACAATATGAGTCCGTTTGCGGTCCTTCAATCCCGCATCCACGAGGTCTGGGCGCGGTTCTTTGCGTCTTCGATGAAGGATGATCTGCGCTACACACCCAGCGATTGCTTCGAGACCTTTCCGCTGCCGGAGGGCTTCGAGGCTGATCCGCGGCTGGAGGCAGTCGGGCAGGAATATTACGATTTCCGCGCCGCGCTGATGGTCGAGCGCAACGAGGGGCTGACGAAGATCTACAACCGCTTTCACGATCCCGTCGAGCGCTCGAACGCGATCGGCGAATTGCGGCGGCTGCACGACGCGATGGATCGCGCCGTGCTCGACGCCTACGGCTGGACCGACATCCGCCCGACCTGCGAGTTTGAATTGGAATGGGAGGACGAGGCCGAGAACGGCCGCCGGCGCAAAAAGCCGTGGCGCTACCGCTGGCCCGAGCCGGTGCGCGACGAGGTCCTGGCCCGCCTGCTTGCCCTCAACGCCGCGCGCGCCGAGGAGGAACGCCTCATCTTGGCGGAGCAATGAACAGAAACAGGGAGGAAGGCACAATGCGCACTGATATTGAAAAGGCTCCTACGGCTGGTAAACCAGATACGACGGGCCGCCGTTCGCTGCTGCGGAGCATGGTGGGATCGGCAATGGGCGGCAGCGCCCTGATTTCGACACCAGCCTTTGCTCAGAAGCCGTTGGTCCGCAATATCGAAACGCTACGCATAATCGGCCGCACGGCCGACGCCGCCCGGAATCAGCTGATCGCGGCCGCCACACCGCCGCTCGGCGAAGCGCCCCCGGTATTTGAGAAACGGTTCCGTGCCGTACAGCGCGACCTTCTCGAAAGACTTGGTTCGACACTGCGAGAAGTCCCGGAAAACCAGCGGATCAATTATGTCTGCGGGGAGCATATTGATCTCGCGATCGAAATTCAAAGCCACAATGTCGGGCTCATACAACCGCCCTCGATCGTGATCATCGAAATTACGAGGCCGGTTCCTGTAATTCAGCCGACTCCCCAGGAATCACTCCTTCAGGTTTTATGGGATATTTTTTGGGACACGCTCGGTATAAATCAATCGATTAGGGGAGCACTGACAAGGCTCTTCAGCGGTGGTCCCTGGGCTCAACTCTTCGACGAGTTGGTGGCAGCCGTGGCGCGCCGCGACGCCGCTCTGATCGCGCTCCAGGCCGAGCGGCTTCTCGCGGCCATCTTCGGCCGGGAGGCGCTGGCAGCGATCGCGCGCGCGGTCGGCGAAGCCGAGCTTAGGCGCATTCTCGTGAGCGCGGCAGCGCGGTTCGTTCCCTTTATCGGGTGGGCTTTTTGGATCGCGTCGTTCCTGCTTGCGCTCCATAGGAATTGGACGAAACTTCAGCCATACCTGACGCGGCATTGACCCAACTCCGATAACGGCCAGGGGGTGCGAGGTCCTGGTACGCTGGCGCGCGCTGAACACCCGGCGCGCCGAGGAGGAACGCCTCGCTCGCGAGGAGCAAGAGCGGCTGTAAACGGTTGATTATCGTCCGGCCACCTGCCGTGAGCCGGCGGCGATGGGACGCATCGATCCGACCGCCTTGACGATGACCTTGAAGCCGTGCCAGCCGCGATCGAGTCGCGCGAGCTCACGGTGCCGTGCGCTCTTGGTATAGACGAACAGGGCCGGGCGCCCGTCGGCGGCGTTGCCGACGCCGACGGAGAGATACCACGGATAAGGCCGCAGTTCGGCGTCGAGGAGGCTGGCGGCGCGCTCGGGCGACATCTCATGCGATCCCATGACCGTGCAACAGCCGCAGGCCGCCAAAGGTTGCCAGGACCGCGGAGATCGGAATGATCCAGCCGTATTCTCCCGTCGGATTTGCGGCAAAGAGAAGGCCGACCGCCGCGCTGCCGTCTTCCGTGACAACAAGGCTGCCCGAATCCCCGGGAAGAGCGAATGGGCTGCCGGCGGCGGCGCGCACCGTCCAGATGTCTTTGAACCAGACCACACCCTTGAAATGCTTCGAGTTGTAGGTGATGGGTGTCGGCGTGGTGATCTTCGCCTCGATTTGTCCGCGACTGAGCCCGGTCGTCCGCCCGTATTTTTTCACCCGCATCAGCGATGCCGGATCGACGGTCCGATCCGGCGTGTCATAGCCGTGATCGATCGCGCCTTGCCATGAGCAGAGAATGTCGGGATTGGTGGCGCGCGCGAGCGCCAGATCGGTGTCGCAGGGATCGACGAACATCGGGCTGCCGCTGCGCAACTCGTGTATCCGGTCATGCCGGCCGATCTCTCGCGGCGCCGAAATGTCCGGCCGCCCGTCATTGCTGCTCGGGGCGAGGATCGGCTGGTTTTTCGGCACGTGGTTGCAGCCGGCAAACACGTGGTTGTTGGACAGGAGATAGATCTCGCGGGAACCCTCAAATGCGACGAGTGCACCAAGCGTTCCGGTGCAGTTCTCGGATGTCGGCGCGCACGAGCTTCCGCAACACACACGCCCGTTGCGTTCGTAAAAATTGCCGCGGTTGGTCGCGGATGCCGCGGCTTCGGGGCGGACGCTGACGAGCCCCATCCGATGCGCCCGCAGCGGGACGCCTTCGATCTTCTCGGGCAACGATTTGGCCAAGCGCGCCGATGCGCGCGTCAGGTAGATATGGATCTTCGGGTCTTCGACCCCATTCTCGAAGCCCACGGATTGCACCGCCAGACCTCCGAATTCCGGCGTGTTGCAAAACTCTGCGCGCATTTCATCCTCGACCCCGGCGGCAGCCGCCGACACGCCGACCGGCAGCTCTACGGGTCCGCTCGACGCGCTGTAATTGCCGTTTTTCAGGAATTCATAGGCGAGCGCGGCCGCGACGGCTTCCGCCCGCTCGACCGCAATGGTCTCCGCGGTTCTTGCGGCAGTTCCGGTGCCTGTCGCTGCTCCGCCCTTGGTGCCGGACACCGCGCTCATCCCTCCCGAGAGCCGTTCGCACATTTTTAACGGCGGCTTGGTGATATGGTCAAACCTCGCCTCGCGCTTCTCGCGTTATGATTTACTTCTTGGCGGCGACGAGCCGGCGCGATGTGTGGCAGCATGAACCCATGGGGAACAAAACCGCGGGGAAGGAGCGATGTGCGTCAAAAACCGGAAGGCAGGAACAGGGGCCGATTCCGTCGGCAACTGTGGTCGCGATTCACCACCGGCAGCATCGACGGGGCAATCGTCGATTCGAGCCAAGCCGATGCGCGCGGTGTCGCGATCGGCTTTATCAAACTGATAGGGAATGAGGCTCTGGTCGAGTTGCCGCGCGAGACGCTGCGGGGGCACTGGCGACTGTGAGTGCCGAAATCGGCGGTCGCCGTGTAAGCGAAATCCGGCGGGCGGCGAATGATCCTGACCGATCGTGAAATCCAACTGGCGATCGCCATCGGCAGATTGGAGATCACGCCGCCGCCGGCCGGCGAGGCGTTTGCCTCGACAAGCGTCGATCCGACGCTCGGCGAAGTCTGGAAACCGCTGTCCGGTCAGCCGATCCGGCCCCTCGCGCCCGAATACAGTTCACGCGAGCCTCGCCGGTCGCAAGGACCGCATCGCCTCGCTCGATGGCTATACTCTCATGCCGGACGGTTTCCTGCTGGCATGGACAGGAGAAAGGATTGCGCTGCCGATCACCTCGCGGCCCGCGGCACGGGCCGAAGGCAAGAGCAGCTTGGCGCGGTTTGGGCTCGGTGTGTATCTGACCACCCCGACGATCCATGCCGGGCTCGCCAGCCAGATTCGGCTCGAAATGGTCAATTGCGACCCCAACGAGATTATCCTGAATGTCGACATGCCGATCTGCAATTGATCTTCGAAATGACGCTCGGGGGCCAAGGGTCGTGTGGGCCAGTTCGCCGGTCAGGTGTGCGGCGCTTCGGGTTCGCCCTGAATAGGGATTGCCGTAGTGCGTGATCAGGGAGGTACAGGATGGCAATCGAAGCCAGAAATCGCCTATTGCTCGAATGGTTTAACCGAATCAAAACACGCCAGCTTGTACTTCCGCGATTTCAGCGGTTCGAGGCATGGAGCCATGCAAAGATAATACAACTCTTCAATACCATCCTCCAAGACCTGCCGATCGGCTCAGTGCTTGTCTTGGAGGTCGGCGACGATCAACCTTTTATATATCGCCCTCTCAAGGGTGCGCCCGAGACCGGCGAACGGATAACCGAGCATCTGCTCGACGGGCAGCAAAGGCTGACCGGGCTTTGGCGCGGCCTCAACAACAACTATGACGAGCGTACCTATTTTCTCGCTTTGAAGCCAGCCGTGGAGACGGGCCTGCCCCACTACGTCGAATCGATCGGTCGGTGGCGCTACCCACAGGACGAAGAGCGCAGACCGTTTTGGGCTAACAAAGAGGTCGAGCAGTGGAGACGCCGTTTGGTGCCACTTGACTTGTGCTCACCGGACATCCAGGCGCAGGCAAGATTTCGGGAGTGGGCACGGGTGGCGATCCCCGATCAGAACGAGCGGGATGAGATATCCGATCAGATAGTAGGTGTGCGGCAAAAATTCGCTTCGTTCAACCTGCCGTTTCTCTCTCTGCCTATTAGGACACCGAAGGAAACTGCTCTTGATGTATTCATAAAGATCAATACGGGCGGTGAACAGCTAACCATATTCGACATTATAGTAGCGCAAATCGAGGCGGCAGAGGGAGAATCGCTGCATGATCTGATAGCGCAGATGCGCGCCGAGTGCCCTCTTATCGCTGAATATTATTCACCTGATGACTTGGCGCTTTCGGCAGCCGCCCTGCTGCAAGACAGACCGCCTACCAATGCGAGCTATCTGACCCATGACTTCGGTCCGCAGCTCCTGAGTCGATGGGACGAGCTGAAGAAGGGCGTAAAGCGCACGGTCGCGTTCCTAGAAGAGGAGCGCATCTTTGACGCTATGCGGTTGCCGACCGATGTTGTCATCCCCGTTCTTGTGGCGCTTTGGGCGCTTGCCCCAGAGGGGCTTGATGCCGAAGGAAGGGCCCGCGCGTTGCTGCGGAAATATCTGTGGCGGGCTTTTTTTACGGATCGCTACGAGGCCGCGACCAACACGCGGGCTCTTGCGGATTTCAACGAGCTAAAGGCAGTGATCGCCGGCGAGACCGACCGGGCGATCCCGGTCTTCAGTGAAACCGCCCATCCTCTGCCAGAGCCGCAAGAATTCCTGGCCGCAGGTTGGCCAAAGCGCAAGGATCGCCTTGCCCGCGCGATTCTCGCGCTGGCCCTTAAACAAGGCGGCGTCGATCTCGCCGATGGCAGCCCGGTGAGCCGGACGAATCTGGCGCAGCGAGAGTATCACCACCTCTTTCCCGATGCGTATTTGCGCGAGAGGGGCGTTCCCGATAACAAGATCCACTGCTCCCTCAACTGCGCGCTGATCACATGGCGTACGAACCGTAACATCGCGGCACAAGAGCCGCGGCAGTACTTGGCCGAGCGACTGGAGGGGACAGATCTCGGCGAGGTCGAGGTGTGTGCCCGGCTGGCGACGCATCTCATTCCGTATAGGGAGATGGTGGCGGGCGATTACGATGCGTTTCTCACCAAGCGGGCATCGCTTGTGCATAAGGCAATGACCCGGCTTTGCACCAGCGGTGCAACCCAGGCGAATATATGAGGCTTCGGACGGCGTGGATTAGACATGACAAAGAGCGCCGAGATCCGCAAAAAGCTGGTGGACGAACTGCGTCTCGACCTGATCGGGCCGAGCCACCGCGATACCGCCCTCGTCGATGAGATTCTCCCCGACCCGCCGTCGCGCTGGTATCTGACCGGCTTTCTCGTGCCGCTCGGCGCGGCGCCGCGGCAGAAGGCGCCCGATCCGCAGGAAGAGATGGATCAAGTCGAGGAGGGCGGCGCCGATGACGACGACCCGCCGGAGCGGGGCCCCTCGCGCCCGCGCTTCCTGCCCTCCTCGATGGGATTGAGCCTGCTCGTCGATCCGAGCATCGACTCCCTCCGCGTGACCGCGCGCTGGGGCGATTACCGCCGCGAAAATCCTGCCGAAGGCGAGGGCGGCGGCAATGGTGGCAAAGCTCCGCCGCGATGGCGCCGCGCGCAGCGCGAGGCGGTCGTCGATGTCCCGTTGCAAGGGCGGGCGCCGATCCCGCTGGCCGATGGCGACGGGCTGGAGATCGCGCGCCAGATCCGCGAAACGCAGATCCGGGACGAAAAGGGCGATCGCAAGATCATCGCGGTCTCGCTGTTTCTGGTCAACCGCCGCCTGCCGCATCCAAAGCCGGAGCATGAGGACGAGGCGGTCGCATTCCAGGCGGAGATCGAGGTCGAAAGCCCGACGCCGATCGTCGCCCGCTTCGACATCTCGGGTCGCGACAGCGAGGACATCGACGCCCGCATCGGCGATCTGCATTACCGTGACGTGGTCGATTGGGCGGTCGGGCACAATGTCTCGGTCGCGGCCGACGTCGAGGATGGCGTCTGCCGCCGCGTCCGCACCTGCTGGGTTCCCGCGGCGTTCGTGCCGCGCTTCGTGCCGGGTGCGATCAAGGACATCGAGCTGGGCATGGAGGCGCTCGCGGTCCTCGCGGACGGCGCGGCGGCGCGGACGGCGCTCGGTCGGCTCCCGGATTGCTATCGCGCTTGGATCGAGCGACAGCGGAGCAGCCTGACGGGCCTGTCTCCGCGCCGCCGCGAAGTCGCCGAGGCATTGCTGGCCGAGGCGGACCGGGCGGCCTCGCGCATCGAGGACGGCATCGGGCTGCTCTCGGACCCGCCCGTCCTTGACGCGTTCCGGCTGATGAACCGGGCGATCGCCGAGGCCGCGAAGCGGCGCCGACCGAACGAGCCGCCGCGCTGGTATCCGTTCCAGATCGCCTTCATCCTGCTGAACCTGCGCGGCCTCGTGACTCTCGCGCATGACGAGCGCGAAATCGTCGATCTGCTGTTTTTTCCGACCGGCGGTGGCAAGACCGAAGCCTATCTTGGCCTCTCCGCCTTCGTCCTCGTATGGCGGCGCCTGTCTCATCCGGGCCGGGTCGGCTGCGGGCTCGCGGTGTTGATGCGCTATACGCTGCGGTTGCTGACGTTGGACCAGCTCGGGCGCGCGGCGGCGGTCGTGTGCGCCCTCGAACTCGCGCGCCGCAGAAATCCCGAGAAGCTCGGCGACTGGCCGTTCGAGATCGGGCTGTGGGTCGGTCGCGGTGCGACGCCGAACAGGATGGGCGAAGAGGGCGATCGCGACGAGAATACCGCCCGCGCACGGGTGCTCAAATATAGGCGCGACAGCACCAGCTTCCCACCGATCCCGATCGACTCGTGCCCCTGGTGCGGCGAGAAGCTGAAGCCCGACGCTTTCCGCCTCGTACCCGACACCAAGCGGCCGGCGAACCTGCTGCTCGTCTGCTCGAACCGCCGCTGCGAATTCTCGACGGCGCCGGGCCTGCCGGTGCTGACCGTCGACGAGCCGATCTATCGCCGGCTGCCGGGTTTTCTGATCGCGACCTGCGACAAGTTCGCGATGATGCCGTGGGTCGGCGAGATTGCCTCGTTCTTTGGCCGCGCCGATCGCTGCGATGCCGAGGGCTTCTACGGACCCGCGGAACCGGGCCGCGGTTCGCCGCTGCCGGCGCCGTTGCCGCCGCCGGACCTGATCATTCAGGATGAATTGCACCTGATCTCCGGCCCGCTCGGATCGATGGCGGGCCTTTATGAAACCGCGCTCGAGGCGCTCTGCATCCGCAAAATCGAGGACAAGGCCATTCGGCCGAAGCTGATCGCCTCGACGGCGACGGTGCGGCGCGCGCAGACCCAAATCCGGGCTCTGTTCGACCGCTCCCAGACCGCGATCTTTCCGCCGCCCGGCCCGGACCGCGCCGACTCATTTTTCGCCCAGGCCGATGCGGCGCCGGAACGATCGCGCCTCTATCTCGGTCTGGCCGCACCGGGGCGCAGCCCGAAGGTGCTGTTTCTGCGGGCGGCGACCACGCTTGCCGCCGCCGCGATGAAGGCATGGGAGGAGGCGGGCGGTGCGCAGTCATACGGCCCGACGCGGATCAATCCGGCCGATCCCTATATGACAATTATCGCGTATTTCAACGCGCTGCGCGAGCTGGGCAGCGCCCGCCGGATCGTCGATGACGAGGTGCGGCTGCGCGCGTCGCGCTACGGCTCGCGGCAGCGGATCGGCGAGAAGCCGCACTTTGCCGACCGCAATCTGCGCGACGCCCTCGAACTGACCTCCCGGATCGGCACCGCCGAGGTCGCTACAACGAAGGCGAAGCTCAACAATACCTTCGAGAAGAAGGACCCGGTCGATGTCGCGCTGGCGACCAACATGATTTCTGTTGGTCTCGATATCATGCGGCTCGGCCTGATGCTGGTATCCGGCCAGCCGAAGACGGTCGGCGAATACATCCAGGCGACCAGCCGGGTTGGGCGCGACGCTAATCGCCCTGGGCTTGTTGTCGCGCTGCTCAACGTCCACAAGCCGCGCGACCGGTCGCACTATGAGCGGTTTGCATATTGGCACGCCGGCTTCTATCGCGCGGTCGAGGCGACGAGCGTCACCCCCTTTGCCCCCCGCGCGCTCGATCGCGGCCTCGCCGCGGTGGCCGTGGCGATGGCCCGGCTCGGCCATGACGGATTTACGCCCAACCGTGCCGCAGGCATTGCCGAGACACAGCGAAGGGACTTGGACGTGATCGCAGAGACCGTCTCGGCGCGAGCCGCCTCCCATCGCCAGGATGTTGCGCCAGCGCTCGCGGCTTGGGTGAAGGCGCGCACGGTAAGCCTGCTCGACGATTGGGCCTCGCTCGCACACGAGCGCAATGCCGACGGCACCGTTTTCGGCTACGCCCGCGACAGGGGGATCACGAAGACGCTGTTGCGCGAGGTGCTCGACCCGGAGCTGGCGTTGGCCGATGCGCGCGAGCGACGGTTCCGCGCGCCGCGATCCCTGCGCGATGTCGAACCCATTGTCCTGCTGCGCAAGATCGCTCCGAACGGGGCAGAGATCGACGAGGATGCGCGATGAAGGAGTTCCTGCGGCAAAGCCAGGTGCTGACCACCTTCGGGCCGGGCGCGATGGTCGACCTGCCGGATCGCGCGGTGTTGATCGAAGGTCTTCAGAGTTGGCGCTTCGGCAGGGGCTGCGAGGAGATCGCCGAGCCCAGGTTGGTCGCAAAATTGCGCGAGCGCCTCGGCCTGCATTCGGTGCGGCTGGTCAAGCCGCCGGCTTTCGACGAACGCCCGGGCGCGCCGCACGCCTCGATCGGTGCGCGCATCTTCCCGACCTGGTTCCTGGTACAGGAGACGCGGGCAACCGGGCCCGGCGGCCAGTGGCGGCGCCGGCGGCTGGTGCGCTGGAGCGAGTTGGAGCGTGGCGGCTTCATCGATGACGAGGAACGTTCGAGGCGGCGGAAAAAAGTGCTGCCGGTCCGCTTCGTCTGCGGCTGCCCGCGCGGCCATCTCGACGACATCAACTGGCGGGTCTATGCCCATCGCGACCGCGAGAAGGCCGCGGCCTGCGGCCGCCGGATGTGGCTCGAGGAACGGGGAACGAGCGGCGACATTTCCGAAACGGTCATCGGCTGCGACTGCGGGATCACGCCGCGTCCCCTTTATGAAGCGCTCGGCATCGAGACGCGTGCGCTCGGTACCTGTCAAGGCAAACGCCCGTGGCTCGGCCCCAATTCCGAGGAGGACTGCGACCAACCTTATCGTCTGCTGGTGCGCAGCGCCAGCAATACCTACTTCCCGCAGCTCTTCAGCGTGTTGTCGCTGCCGGAGGAAGATCCCGGGCTGACGGCGCGGCTCGATGCGGCCTGGGACATTTTACAGCATGCGACCCAAGCAACTTTGCCAGGGTTTCGCACCATCCCCAAGGTCGCCAAAGCCCTCGAAGGTCTGAGCGACGAGGAGGCAATGACGCTGATCGAGCGCCGTCGCGTTGGCGGGGCGGGTGATGTCGTCAGTGTCCCGGTCAGACAGGCCGAGTTCGAGATCCTGAACGTGGCATTGGGCACCCGCGGCAATGACGATCCCGACAGTCCCTTTTTTGCCGAAGCACTGCCTCGCACCGCCTGGGATCCGGGCAGCAATCCGCGATTGAAGGCGATCGAACGTGTCGTTCTTGTCCATCGCCTGCGGGAAGTCCTGGCTCTCATTGGCTTCACCCGCTTCGAGGCGGCCGGCATCGATGAGAAAGGCGAACTGGATCTCGACGGCATAACGGCGGCGGCACTCTCACCCGAGCCGGAATGGTTTCCGGCAATCGAGAACCGCGGCGAGGGAATTTTCATTGTGCTATCGGCTGAGGCGATATCAGGGTGGCGGAGCCGAGAGGGGGTTCGGCAGCGGGAGCAACAGTTATTGTGCGGAAAGCTGGCCTGGGATGCCGAGCATTCGAGCGGCAACCGCCACTGGCTCGGCGTACCCTATGTGCTGCTTCACTCGCTCTCTCACCTGCTGCTGACTCGGATCGCCCTCGATTGCGGCTATCCGGCGGCGGCGCTCCGCGAGCGCATATATGCCCTGCACGAGCAGGGCATGTATGGGTTACTGATCCATACTGGGACTTCCGATTCGGAGGGAACCCTTGGCGGTCTGATCGAAGCCGGACGTCGCATCGGCGAGCATCTCCTCGCGGTCATCGAGGATGCCCGTCTGTGCTCGAATGATCCGGTTTGCGCCGAACACGATCCGAGCGCCGAACATGATCCGATGCACCTGCACGGTGCCGCCTGTCACGGCTGCCTGTTGATCGCCGAAACGAGTTGCGAGCAGCGCAACGACTGGCTCGACCGGGCGCTCGTCGCGCCGACGCTCGCCACCGCGGATGCGGCATTTTTTCCGTGACCGCGGAGCCCCTCCCGGCATTGCGGGCATTGTCGGTGCGCGCCTTGGGCGACCTCGCCCGCGGCCTGAGATCCGGTCATCTCGCCATTAGCGCTTCGAGTTTCATGATTCGATATACGGTACCGGGGGTCAGCGAGGCCGCCGCGGCGGAGCTGTCCTTGCTGCTCTCGACCGGCCTTACCCCCAAGCATGCCGCATTGCTGCTCGACGTGTCTCGCGCGCCGCCCACATGGTGAAGTCGGCGCCTTCCTCGACGATGGCGGCACGTTCTTCGTACTCATACCAGGTCGGGGGCGCCTCGGCGGCTGGCGGGGGCATTGGAGCGCTTTCCGGGGCGCCGCTGCTGATTTTCGGAGCCTGCGACATCTGCGACATTTGCGACATGCGCTCGGAGCGGCCGGGGTGACAAACGGGGTGACAAAACCGCGCCGGGCATGAAAAACCCCGCCAGCGAGGGCGGGGCTTTGAGGAAGCTGGTATGGTCCGCTCGCCGGTCTCCCGCGGCGAGCGGCAAAACCGTTTTCTTGCAAGGCGTTACGGCGCCAACGCGGTGTCAACGACACTCGCGCGTGGCGCGTCACAGGGTCGGGAACCAGCGATCCAGCCAGGTGTGCATCGCCCGCCGCAGCGCCGCCCGATCCTCGCGCGCATCGGGCGGCAGGAGACCGAGCCGGACCAGGGCCTCGATCTCACGCTCCCGAAGCTCGACCGCAACGACGCGCAACCCGCGCCGCCGGCGCAGGCGCAGGCGGCGCATGCGCAGCGCGCCAGGGGACGGGGCGGTTTCGCCGTTGGGCATGCCCGCATGCTACCCCGCCGCGCGGTGGTTTGCACGGCTGCCCGCAAGCTGAGACCACCTGACAACCGTGCCATCACGCGGGGATGCACGGGCGATCATCGCCGCCGCGCCGCGATCTCGCCGGCGACGGCGGCGTAGCCGGCAAGGTCGATGTAATCGTCCGGGTTGTGCGCGCCGGCCAGCGTGCGCGCGACCTTGAGCAGCGCCAACAACAGCGCGGCGTCGCGCGCCGTGATCGCCGCGCCCGGGCGCAGCTTCGCGCCCAAATATGCGGTCCACAGGGCGGCGACGGCGCGATGGCAGGCGAGCGCGTCGCCGTGCCGGCGGCCGCGGACCGCAACCGTCGCGGCGGCGCGGCGACAGATGTCGGGCGCGCGCGTCACGGGACCCCCCAGGCGCTCAGGCGCGCCTCCAGCTCATCCCATCCGGTCACGACGGCATAGTTGATGCCGAGCCGCCGGGCGCGCTCGGCCAGCGCGGTCTGCGCCGCGCTCAGGCGGCCCTTGGGGCGGGCGCGGCCGAACAGGTCGCGCTCGGGTGGCCGCTTCAGCTCGACCAGCGCGCCGCCGCCCGGCCACAGCAGCACCAAATCGGGGGCGCCCGGGACCAGCATGCCGTCCGCCTTCATGCGGGCGATCAGGCGGGCGACGAGGGCGCGCTCGGCGGCGCTGCGGGCCGGGATCCAAACCCCGTTCGGAATTGGCAGCGCCAGCAGCGGGCGGCGGGTGGTGGCCAACCGCGCCAGGATCTGCGCCTGCAATGCGCGCTCGGTCATGACGGCACGCCGGCGACGACGGTGCAGCCGTCACGAGGGCCGTTTTCGGCAACGAGGGCGCCGTGGTCGGCATCGAGGCGGTCGAGGCGCCCGTTTTTTTCGGCACCGGAGCGGCCGTAGACGCGCGAAACGGTCTTGGGGGTCTAGATACCGGCGGGGGTGCTTCACCCCCCATGTTGGTGCCCGCCCCCACTGCCAGCGAGGACGTTTGGCGAGGCTTGTACCGCGCCCGCCGCAGCGGCGTGGCGGCACCCTCTTCCCATGTCATGTCGGCCAGCGCGTACAGCGAGCGATACCGCAGCGCCGGCCGATACCAGCGGCCCAGCATCAGCGCGTGCACCTCAACCGGCTGGTCGGGAATGCCCGCCGCGACGAGCAGCCGCGCCAGCTCGCGTGCGTCCTCAAGGAGCCGCCGGTCCTCGAGCGCGCGGGCGTTCGGCGAGCGCGGCTGGCGGAACGGGACGACGGTCGGGGGGGTCGTCATCTCAGGGGGCGGCATGGTGCGCCATTGCGCCATCACGCCGCCTCGAGAGTGGTACGGTCGTAGGCGCACCTGCGCCATTAGAAGGCGTCCTAGCGCCTTCAATGGCGCAGTGCGCCATTACAACTTTTCTATAGGCGTTTCTAATGGCGCATGCGCCATTGCGCCATTGAAGGTGCGCCATTGACGCCAATGGCGCAAACCTTAGGTTGTTATAAATAGAACATATATCAACCTCAGATAAGCATCTAAGCTTATCTGAAGTTGTTTTATATATCATTATCTCAATCAAAGAGAGTTCCTCGGAGCCGCGGTCGGGGGGTGCGCCATCGTGCGCCATTGGTGCGCCATTAAAAGGGCGCCCGTGGCGCACACTTTAGGTTGCCAAATGATATTATAATTCAACCATAAAGTGTTTTTCATGGCCGTGGTCCCGGGCGCTTGGTGGCGTCGACGTAGAGACCGAGGCGGTCCTTGCGCGACGTTGGATCGCGGTACGTTTTGACGAAGAGCAGCCCGTTCCGGATCCAGGTGCGGATGACCGCGCGCGCCTGCGCCTCGGACAGGGTCGGCGCGCGCTGGCGCACGACAACCCATGCAGCGCGCTCACCGGCCGCGGCCGCGTCGCTGTACCGTCGGCCGTCCTCGAGACCGGCCTCGATGTCGTCGAGGATGCGGTTCGCCTGGGCGGGCGTGATGGCCTCCCACGGATCTGGCGGCTGCCACGGGACCATCGCCGAGACCATTTCGCCGTTATCGAGCCTGTACAGTACCTTCTCGTACCAGCGCGGGTTCCCGAGACCGGCATAAGATTGCCGCGCATCGTCGAGCCTCAGGTACCGCGATCGGGTTGGGCGATCGGTCGGCAGCCCGAGGGCCTCGGCGTCCTCGACCGACATCGGGCACAGGGTCACCGCGACGCGGCACGCGCCAACGATCGCGCCGGCACCGCGCGCCGCATCGGGATCGCCGGGCGTTGCGGCACCCTTGCGGATGTGGTGGGCAAGGACAACCGCGATATCGTACTCGACGGCGATGGCGCGGAACGCGGCGATGATGGCGCGCAAGGCGCCGTTGTCGTTCTCATCGTCGACGTGGAGCTCGACCAGGGGATCGGCGAACAGGATGTCGGGCCGGCGCGCGGCGATCAGTGCGCGCAATTCTTCCATGGCGGGTGTTGATGCGACGATGCCGGTCTGCCGGTCCCGAACGAACAGCGTGCCGACCCCAACCGGACCGGCGCGGATGATGCGGCCCCGAACATCCGCCGGCACAGCGCCGAACTGGCGCAGCGCCGCGCTTAGGCGCCGCCGCTGTTCGTCGGCGACGTCCTCGACGTTGTAGAGGATACTGCTGCCGGCGCGGACCGGGCGGAAATCTCCGTGCGCCCGCCCGAGTGCAAGCGCGCAGGACCAGGCGATGAACAGGCTTGATTTCATTGCTGAAGGCGGACCGATCGCCAGCGTCACCGAGCCCCGTAACGCGTAGCCTGGGGCGATCCACGGCCGCGGCGGGATGTCGTGTTCGTCCCAGGGGTCGTCGTCGACCCAAATCGCGGCCTCGGTGTTGGCGCTCGCGGCGTCACGCGGCGCGGTTGCGGTTGTCATTAGAAAGCGCTCCTCGCGCCCACAGCGCGACCTCGTCGACGGCGGTCGCCGGCATCGGATCGGCGCGGCGGCGGTTGTGCTGATGGAGGGCGATTGCAACGGCGTCGGCGCTGGCGCCGGCGCGCAGCAAGCGCAGGGCCAGAGCCGCGGTTTCTTTGCGGCGCGGGTCCGGCTCGTGCGGCGGTGGTTGTGCGATCTCGATCGGCCGCAGGCGGCCGGCGGCAACTCCCCACCGCGCCGTCCGCTCGGCGTTGCGCCAGTCGCGGACCGTCGCGGGAAGCGCGCCGAGCAGCAGCCGCACGGCGTCCCCGTCGCCGAGGCGCGCGCGGTCCAGCACGCCGCCGACCAGCAGCGCGGCGTTGCGCAGGGTATGGTGCTTGGCGCCGTCGGGGGCCGCGCGCACGCGCGCGAGGGCGCGATCGATGACCCGCTGCACGGCGTCCTCGGACATCGGGCCGCGCGGCATTGGCGCAACCGCGGCGCCGTGGGGTCGCGCGGGCGCGGCCGGCGGCCCGAGCCAAGCCTCGTCGAGCTCGTCGAGCCGGTCGATGGGCATGCCATCGATGACCGCGACCAGCGGCGGCGGCCCGCCGGTGACGGTGCCGAAGTAGTAGGCTTGGCTCAGCGTCCAAGACTCCGCCGCGAAGATGCCGCGGTACAACCCGTTGACGCGGCCGACCAGGTGCCGGCGCTCGGCCGGCGGGAGCTCGCCGCTGGTTGGGCACAACAACCGCCAGCGCGGGCGCTGCGGCGTGTGCGAGGGCGTGGTGTAGATCAGCGCCCGCAAGCCGGCCTTTGCGGCCACCTCGATCGCCTCATCCGGGCCGACCGCGCCGCCGTCATAGTCGGCCTCGATCCCCGTGACCGCGATCACGTTGCCGTCGTGGCGCAGGCTGCCGGCAGGCGAGCGCGCGGTCCCGAGGCGCGCCAGCTTCAGCAAAGGCAACCGCGCCTTCTCGCTCGCGACCGTGGTCCGGATCAGTTGCGCCAGATCGGGCAGCGTCAGCGTTCGCTCGCGGCATGTCCGCGCGCGCACGTCGGGGAAGAGCGTGACGAGAATGGCGCCGTCGCTTGATCGCGAGGCCGGTGCCGTTTGTTCGCGCGGCCGCGCGCCGTCGCGGGCCGGCGCGGTCATTGCGCCGCCTCCGCGGCGAGCCGCACGACGATGCTGCGCAGCACCGCCGCTTGGCGCGGCGTCAGCGGCCGCCGGCGCGCCGCGAGCCCCGCAACAAACCCGCACTCCCACCGGGTCAAACGGTCGCGCGCGCGCCAACAAACCCCGAGCGCCTCCGCGGCCGACAGGCGCGGTAGGGCGGCCGCCGACAGCGCGGCCGGCGCCAGCAGATCGGCCCAAGTAACCCCCGCCGACCGCCGCATCCGCTCCGCCTGGCGCGCCGCCGCCAAGACCTCTCCGACATGGGCGGAGCCGAGCATGCCGAGCACGCGGGCGAGCCGCTCGCGGTCGATGTCGCTCACCGCCGGCCTCCGGGCCGCCACGGCGCCAGCAGCCGCAGCGCGGCGCGGATCTGCCGCGGCGATGGGCGCCGAGATTGTGCCGGGCGGGCGGACGTGATAGGGTCCGGGCGTCGCGTCGCACCGACACTTCGCTCGGCCCGGCCGCCGCCCGCTCGCGGCGCCGGGCCACGTCGTCTGGTCACGGCGCCGCCTCGAGCTCCGCCGTCGAGGAAAACGGGCTGCGCCGACGTGACCTCAGTCACCGTCGCCCCCGCTGGCGGCCGCCTCGCTAGTCGAGCCGTATTCCGGTGAGACGCGCTCCCGCAGCCACTCTTCGAGGGCGGCCGCCGTGTAAAAAACTTGACCATTCAGTCGGCGAAAACGGGGGCCGCCCCCGATAACACGCAGTTTTCGCAGCGTTTTCGGGCTGCGTCTGATGCCGCGCTCGCCGAGCCAGGCCGAGGCGGCCGCGGTGTCAAAAAACCGGTCCATAAAACCTCCGGGTCCGTATCGCAACCCGAGGTAATACACATATATCGCGTAGAATAGGGGTCGCGATTTCCCGAAATCGCGAACGGGTTTCGATTTCCGGGGTGGTGATTTTTTAATTCAGATATATCAATGCGCTAGCGGCGCTGGGCGGCGATCCGGGCGGCCCGCGGTCGGCTCAGGGGGTGGTGATTTATTCAAAGCGATATCAATGGGTTATTAAAAATGGGGGTCGCGATTTCCGGGGTGGGGTTTTATTTGCCGCGGCGGCCGGGGAACCGCCACGCTGCCAGCGCGGCATTCGCCCAGGCGCGCTCGAAGGCTTTTCGCGACAACGGGCCGATGTCCGCGACCGCCCGCTTCGCGGCGGCGAAGGCCGCCTCCTTGTTCGCCGGCGCCGTTGTTAGGTTCCGCAGGTATTCGGCGCAGGCCGCTTCCGCGCGCATCTGCCGCGTTGTCCGAATGCCCGACGGCGGCGGCGTTGACTGGGCTTCCTGCCGGGGCGAAAGCGCCGGCGGCAGCTCCCAACCAACCGCCTGCGCCCACGCCAAAAACTCGTCCAGCCGTACGCGCGGCTCGGCTCGGTAAATGCGGACCTCGGGGTAGTTTATTACCGGCAGCGTCGCGCCCGCCGCCCGCGCTGCCAGCCGCAGCCGTTGCGCGAAATTGTCGCCCTCGGCATAGCCGCCGGCCGCGCGCCGCAGCTTATCGGGGTCGATGCCGAGCGACAGACCAACGGCCTCGGGCAGCGTGAGCGGTCCGGCATGCCGCCAAAACCCCCAGTTCGGCTTCCTGTTGTTCGTCACTTGCGCCTCCCATTGGCGCGCCCATGGGCGACGGCGGGGAAGCGCGTATGGGAACCGCGCGTTCGGGCTGCAGACCCTATCCCCGCCGCGATGGGATCCTATCGTGCGCGCCGCAGCGGCGCCACCGCGCCGGTCGCGCGGCCGCCCGCCATTGCCGCGGCGATCGTGCCGGCCACCTTCGCGGCGGCGGCTTTCACGGGGCCGCTGGCCACGTGCACGTAATTCTGCGTGGTCTGCGGCTGCGTGTGTCCGAGCATCTTGCCGATGATCGGCAGGCCCATGCCGCTCGATGCCGCGATGCTCGCGAACGCGTGCCGCAGATCGTGCAGCCGCACATCGTCGAGGCCGGCCATCTTTCTGATCGCGCGCCACGGCTTCTCGAGGTTGACGAGCGGGCGGCCGCGTCTGGCGCCGGCAATGACGTGCGGGTTGCCCTCGACCCGCGGCAGCGCCGCCAGGACTTCGAGCGCCGGCGGCGGCAGGTGCAGGGTTTTGGCGCCGGTCTTGCTGTCGGGCAGGCGCGCCTCGCCGCGCTCGAAGTCGATCCATTGCCATTGCAGCCCGAGGATCTCGCCGAGCCGCGCGCCGGTGAGGACAAGCAGCCTGATCGCGGCGGTGACGAAGGGCGAGCCGTCATAGCGCGCCAGCGCCTCGCCGAGCGCCGCAAGCTCGGCGGCCGACAGGAACCGCTCGCGGCGGCGCTGGGGGAATTTCTCGACATGCCGGCAGGGATTGGAGCCGTCCGGCCGCAAGCCCCAGCGCTCGGCCAAGGTGAACATCGTGCTCAGCACCGCCAGCGCCCGGTTCGCCTCAATCGGGGTGGCGCGCTTGTCATGGTGCAGCTTGGCCACGTCCTGACGCGTCACATCGGCGACGCGCCTCTTGCCCAAGGCGGGCAGGATGACGTGCTCGATGAGGCGTCGGTATTCCTTCGCCGTGCGCGGCTTGCGCTTGGCTTCGGCATGCTCGGTCAGGAACCGCCGGGCGAGCTCGGAGACGGTCGGCGCGGCGCGCGCGGCGGCCTTGGCGGCGGCGGGATCCTTGCCCTGCGCGACCAGCCCCAGCAACCGCTTCGCCTCGGCGCGCGCTTGCTCGGGAGTCATCGGCCCGTGCTTGCCGATCGTATAGCGCTTCTGCGGCGCGTCGCGGCCGCCAATGCGGTAGCGAATCGCGTACACCTTCGCGCCGCCGGCGCGCGCCCGCACCTCGAAGCCGGGCAATGCGGTGTCGCTCAGCGTGACGTCCTTGCCGTCGGTCGCGTGCAGCGCTGCGACGCTTTTGACCGTAATCTTGCCGCGCATTGGGGTCTCTCTGTCGGGGTCACACCGGGGTCACACCGTATTGCAACACTCGGTGTGACCCGAGAAACAGAGAGTAACAATAGATGGCAGGGATAGCAAGGCTTTTGGTCGCGTCGGGAAACAGCGGGTCGCGGCCGGAAACCGGCAAACCGCAGTTTCCTAAACTGTGGGTCGCAGGTTCGAGTCCTGCCGGGGACGCCAATGATGCCAAGGGCTTACGGAACGGTCCCGGGCGGTTCGCGAACCCGAGAACGCTACGCGGACCCCATGCGGACCCGGCGGGCGGCATTTCGCCGCGACCCCGGCATCGTCTGCCGCCGCCGCGCGGCCAGCGTATCAGCCTCCGGCCTCGCGTGCGGCGGGCGGCGGCTGGACCGCACCACACCCGCCGCGAGAAAATCCCCTCCGGCGGCCGCCGATGCGCGGAAACGGTCGGGCGGCTCAAACACGCGGAAGGGACAAACCCCGCATCAGCGCCCGCCGCAGCGCACGGGCGGACGCGCCATCCCCGCCCGCTACCGCCCGCGGCCCTCGGCATAGGCGGTCGCCAACGCGCTCAGACCGCGCACCGCGAGCGCGACGAGGCGCGGCAGCGGCCGCGGCGACATCTCGTAGCGGCGATAGCGTGTCAACGACAGCCCCAGCCCGGCGGCCGCTTCCGCGGCGGACCAGCCGTGGCGCTCTCTCCAGGCGACCAGCGCCGTGCCCGGCCGCGTCGGCGCCCGCCGCCCCCAGCGCGCCCGCGCCGCGCGCACCGCGGCGGCATGGCGCTCGGCCGGCGACAGCCGCGCGTTCAGCGCCAAGGCGGCGCGGCGCCGGCCCTCGTTGACCACCCGGACGGGCGTCGTCTCGGTCATCGCTGTCCCTTTCGTGCGCATTTGCGCGCATCTTACAGCACCGCAACGTGAAATGCGCGCGCCGCAAGAGCGGCCGCCTATGGCATCCGCGCACTGGACCCCTACCCTCGGGAAAGGGGTCCACCCGGCATCCGCGCGCGGGCACCTGGACACTGGACCGGCATCCGCGCGCGCGGGCACCTGGTGGCTCCGGCCCGGCCGGCGGTCGTATAGGCCAGCCGGCATCCGCGCGCGCGGGGTGCCTAGTCGCCCGCGCGACCAACTCGGTGCGTAGTCCCGCCAGCCGGCAGGCCGCCGGCAAGCTGAGGCCACGCGACAACCGTGCCATCAGGCGGGGGAGCGCGGCGCCGGCGGTTGCCCGCGCACGCTGAGGTCAGCGGGGATGCAGCGCTGCGGAGCGGTCATTGCCGCCGCGCCCAGCCGCATCGAGCCCGGCCAACAGCGTCCCGCTGCCGGCGCTGTAGCCGTCGCGCGCCATCGCGGCCGCCAACTCGCGCCGCTGCGCGCGCAGCCGCTCGGCCAGGTCGAGCGGGCGCGGATCTCGTCGATGGCCACCTGCCAAGAGCCGAGCGCGTCGGCGGCGGCGTCATAGTCGGTCGTAGCCATGGTTCGCTTCCCCTGTCGCGGTCTCGGACGCCGTTGCGCAAACTACCTATGATTGTTTATATTATGCGCATCCTATCTTAGGTTGTTACAGCCGCGCCCTCCGTCCTCTTCCAGAGGAAAATCATTGTATATCAATTAGTTATCTGGGAAGCGCGCGGCCGCCGGCTGCGCGCGGACTGCGCAACCTGCGCAAACTGCGCAACTTTCCAGCCGGTTCTCATTCATCTGAGGGGTAATTTCCCGATTCAAATTAGGTCCCTCCCGCGTTGGATACGGCCGGAAGGATGCGCACTTTGCGCAGGTTGCGCATCGGCGGCAACCTCTACGCGAAAAAATCCTCCATGCTTCGTCTTATCCGAGAGATACCGCAGCACCATTATCGCGTCGCCATCGCTCGCGCTGCGCACGCGGACCGGCGCGTCGACCAACGACTTCAGGCGCCAAGTGACGGCCGTCGCGGTCACGACGGGCAGGCCTTTGCCGGTGGCGAGTTCGAGCGCGGCCCGGAATGAGGTGCCGCTTTCGCCGCTTTCGGCCGCAAACTGTGCGACGTCGAAGGCCTTTGCGCCTAGGGGCCAGCGGCGCCGGATCGTCTCGATGACGGTGATGAGGCTGGATGTTTGTTCTTCATCGGCCTCGCCGGCCAAAAACATCTCCCGGAACGGCGGCGGCGCCGGCACGTCGCGCGCGGCGGCATAGAGCCGCGCGGCGTGCTCAACGGCGCTGCCTACGAGATCCCACCACGCCTTGAAGCGCGTTTCCGGCGCCGGATGGGCTCCGGGTCGCCGGCGCGGATTGCCGACTAGGATCGTGTAGAGCGCGCGCAGGATGCGAGCGCGGTGAGCTTGCGTCCACCCCAGAGGATCCGAATGCACGAAAGGCCGGTTCTCGGGGTCGGGCCGGTCCACGGCAAGGCGCGCGCTAAGCGATCGGGACGCCATATCGCCGCGCGGGGCGATGTTGTTGCCGGTGAATACGTGGATTGTGCTGCTTAGGACCAAGCGATATTGGGTGAAGCCGAGGACGCGGTCCGAATAGAATTCGTTCGTCAGCGCCTTTTCGATGTGTGGGCAAGAGATTGCGGCGCCACGTGTGATATTATCCCAGGTCAACATTGGCAGGCCGGCGCTGAAATAAGCCAGCAACGCTTTTCGGCGTTCTTCGTCGTCGTTTGACCACGCCGCTGCGCAGGCCGGCACGCCAAGCGCGGCGGTCGAGATCATGTGGATGGCCGTCGTTTTGCCGCCGCCGCGCTGACCCGCCGTGATGAAAAAAGCGGGACGTTCGGGCAGAAGGGCGCGTTCGATCACGGAGAGCGCGCAGGCGAGCAGCACGCACTTGCCGGCGAGGTCGGTCGCGACGTCAACCAGCCAATCATCGCATAGGTATTTCATAGCCTGCGCGATCGCGCCGTCGTCACAGTCCTTGGCGTCTGGCAGGACGGCAAGCATCTCTAGAGGGATTTCGAAGATGACGCCGCTGTCTCGGTGCAGTCCCGGCCCAGCCAGCAGCGTTCCGTCCGGCAGCACGATCGGCATCTGCGCCACCGTCGTCGCTATTGGCAGGGCACCGTCGTGCCGCCGCGCGAAATGGCGCACGAAAGCGGATTGCAGACGGACCGGCTGCTCCCGTTCGTTGACATACTCGATGTGGCGTTCAATCAGCTCGGAAATTTCCTCTTCGGTCAGCTTGGCGACCAAAAGCTGTCTCGGCGCCGGCAACCGGTCTTGGCCTTGCTCGCGCGCCCTCTCGCGCGCCAGCAGCGACAGGGACGGCACAGAAACGAGGCGCACGGCCGCGCAGTCGCGATCGCCGTCGCGGAATGGCGGGACGGGGTCGCGGCACTGGCCCAGGATTTCGTTCAGCACCGCCATGACAGGCAGAAATTCACCATCAGGTGCCGGGGCCGGCAGTCGCGGGCGGGGGTCGCGGCGTTCGGCGAGGCGGCGCCGCCGGTCTTCCTCGGCGCGCTTTCGGCGCCGCTCGGCGCGCGCGGCGTCGACGGCGCGGTCGATCGTGCGCTTGCCCGCGCCCGCGCGCTGCGCCACGTAATCTCGCAGCCGTTCCGCCTCGACGGCGTCAAGATCGGCGTCGGGCGCCATCTCCGACAGCGCGCGCACCAGCTCGCTTTCGGGCAGGGCCTCAAGCACGCGCCGCAACGACGCGTAGTCGTGACGCAGTTCGAAGCGCGTTGACAGGCCGTGCGCGCACGAATGAATCCAGAGCGTTCCGTCTGCTCGGCGCATGACCCTTGCCTTGCATACCCCGTATTGCGGCCCCTCGAGCGGGTCGGCGAGCGTCTCGCCCTCGTAGCGCTCAGGATCGGCGAGAACCTCGGCGACGCTGCGCTTGCTGATGTCGGGATCGTCGAAATGCAGGATAACCTCGGGCCGGAGGATGCCACCGCACTGTCGGCGAACGATGCGCTCGGCGGCGGCGCGGTCGATGCCGGTCCGGGCGGCAATGTCCTCGGCATGTCTCCGGACGTAGGCATCCCGCGCCCGCGCGGCGTCCGGCTCGAGCGCGGCGGCGGCTCGCGCCAACATTTCATCGAGGCGCGAGCGTTCCGCAATCGTCAGCGGCGGGCAGGCCGTCACGGTGTCGAGCGGCGGCCCCTCATGCGTGACAGGCTGGCGGCCGCGCGCATCCTGCACGAGGGGCGGCTCGAGGATCGGGGCGCCCTCAAACACGAGACGCTCTGGCGAGCCGACCGTGCGATCGACGATCGAGCGCTCGAGGATCTGCCCTGCAGCCCCGACCATCAGCCAGCCATACCCCGCTAGCCAGCAGCGCTGATGCAATGCTTTTAAAAAGCGCTCGGCGTCGCTGCCGTCGCGGATTGGTACGTAGATGTGCAGGCCGCCCGATCCGGCGATCTCTGCGCCCGTGTCGGCGCGGCGCAATCCCGAGCTCGTCGAGGCTCGCCAAACATGCCCGCACTCGCGGAGTGCGGGACAAACCCCAACAAGCGCGCGCCAGAAGGCACCTGGGTCGGCGAGGCGCGCCGCCAGGTCGGCCGGCATGCCTTTGCGATCGTGGTCAATCAGGGCCAATGCCGCCGCGCCGGGTCGATACTGGATATATGACTGCGTGCGCGCGATCAGACCGCTTGGCGCGGCGCCGTTGACAGCGGCGAGTTTGCCTCGCGTTGTGATCTCGACCTGCTCGGGTAGTCCGTCCCGCAATGCGCCAAGCGCAATAGCCTCGCCCGAACCGAGCCGCGCGATTGCATCGGCGAACTGCCGCAGCGCCTCAAAGCGGAGGCGCTCAGCTTGCCCGCGCGCCATAATGCAGGCCGACCCGTCTGACTTTATCGCGCCATCCGGCTGCAGCGAAATTCGCTTTGTGAGCGGGCCGTTGACCTTGCGGAAGACGGTAATCTCGTAATGCGGGGCGCTCACGCTCGCACCTCCGGTTTGTGCTTCGACAGCGCGTGCCAAATCCAGCCCGGGTGATATCCCCGGGCGACCTGGATCTGTCGGAGGCGGTCTTCGCGGCCCGCGGCGCGGCGCAGCAGTTCGCGCCATTCGGGGCCGCGCGCGGCGCGGATGTCGAGCCCGCCCGCCCACGCAGGCAACGGGTCGATCACGTCGAGCTCGCCGGCGATCTCGTCTGGCTGCGTCCGGACGCCGCCGCCTCCTCCCTCGATCCCGTCGCTCGCATCGGCGTTGGCGCTGCGGCGGCCGTCGAGCGTCCACCGCAGCGGCGCATCGGGTAGGCCGTGGCGATCGACGTTGCCGACGTGATCGAGGATGACGGCGCGCGATCCGTCGCCCTTCGGGCGCAGGCAGCGGCCGATCTGCTGGCGGTGCAGCGCGAGCGACGCAGTCGGTCGCAATAGGATGGCGCCGCCCACCGCCGGCGCGTCGAAGCCCTCAGAAATAAGGTCGCAGCTTGTGAGCACCCGGATTGCGCCGCAGCGGAGCATCTCGACCAGCGCGGCACGCTCCCCGGGCCGCATCGCGCCATCGATGGATGCGGCGGGAATGCCGGCGGCGCGGAAGTCGCAGGCTACGTGTTCCGCGTGCGCGACCGTACAGCAGAACGCGATCGCCGTGCGGCCGCCGAGGTGCCGCCGATAGTGCGCAATCGCGTCGCCGGTGATCGTCGGCCGATCGAGCCGCGCCGCCAGGTCGTGCGGCAGGTAATCGCCCGCGACAATCCGCAGGCCCGACAGGTCAACCGCCAGCCGCGGCGCGTAGTATGAGTATTCCGCCAACCAACCCGCATCAATCAGCGCCCGAACGTCGGGTCCCTCGACCATCTCGTCGAACGCGTCGCGCAGGCCGCGACCGTCGAGCCGTGTCGGCGTGGCTGTGACGCCGAGGACATAGGCGCCGGGCCACGCTTCTGTTATCCGCGCCCACGACGACGCGACGGCGTGATGTGCTTCATCGACGACGATCAGGTCGGGCGCCGGCAGCGTCGCGAGGCGGCGCGCGACGGTCATGACCGATCCGACTTGGACGGGGTGATTCGTGGCCGGGTGACCGGGTTGGACGCGACCGTGCGGCACGCCGATCCGGGTGAGGACGGCCGATATCTGATCAAGGATCTCGGCACGGTGCGCAAGGACCAGCGCGCGCCGTTTTTTGGCGACCGCGCCAGCGACGACGTAGGCAAACACATACGACTTGCCGCCGCCTGTCGGCAGCGCGTAGACGACGCGCCGCACGCGCCGCAATGCGTCGCGGATCTGCGCGACGCCGTCGCGCTGGTAGTCCCGCAGCGGCACCGCGTCGCCGCCGCAGCGGTCGAGGGGATCGGCCACGGCTATCCTCGCGGCGCGGTGTCCGCCTCGTTATTGCCGCGCGGCGGGTGGCCGGCAGGTGCGACGGCGCTGGCCAATTCATCCGCGTAGCTGCGGTACGTCCGCTCTCGCAGCCACTGTTCGACGTCGGCGCGGCGGTAAGCAATCCGGCGCGCGCCTAGCCGGACATATGCCGGCCCTACGCCGCTGCGTCGCCAGCGCTGCGCCGTGCGGGGCGGAATGCGGTAGTACGAGGCGAGGTCATCCTCGCTCAGCAGGTCGGGGGCAAGAGCGTCAACGGGTGCCATACCAAGTCACCTTGCGGCTGAATGTCGCCCGTCCCGCTTACAGCGCTGCGCGCGCCGCCGCTGACGGAAACCCGTTGACACCTCTGCCGCCGGGCTAGGGCGGCGGCCGGTTCCTTCTGCGCCGCATCTCCGCCCAGTAGGCGCGCAGCGCGTAAGCCGCTTCAGCGGCGCCCTCTCCGGTGAACCCGAAAACGGTAAAAACCAGGTCGCCAAAGCCGCGATGGTCTCCGCGACCCGGCGGCGGCATGGTCCCGGTCGCCCGCCACCACGCCAATGCCAGTCGCGTCACCAGTTCTTGGCGTTCATCGGCGCGCGGCCGCCCGCCCGGGTGCCGCTGCGTGCCGCGGCCGCGCACCTCGCCGGCGATCAGCGGCTCGAGATGCGCCCGCGAGCGTTTGCCGCCGGGACGCGCGCGCCCGGGCACAGGGGCCGCGCCCTCCGCCGCCAAAACTCTCAGCGCGGACACCAACTTCTCAGCCCGGGCGGCGGCCGCCCATGCCAGAAGCGCGGCGAATGCGGCCTCGGGCGGCTCGGGCGATGCAAGCTCCTCGCCGAACAGGCGCCGCAGCACAAGGGCCGCGCGGCGGCCGATGTATTCCCGTGCTTGCGCCGGCAGCTTGCGCAAACCGATGCGCAGCAAGGCCGGCGACGGATCGTCGTCGTGGGCGGCGCGCCACAGGTCGCGCAATGCGTCGTGCGCGGCGCGAAATGTGTTCTGCGCGGCCGCCGCTGCGCGATAATCGCTCAGCGCGTCCTCAATTTCGGCGACCATCTTCGCAAAGGCTGCGCGAGAAAGCGCAAACCCTTCTTTTCTGAGGCAGTCGCGCAGGCGCGCGCGCTGTTCCTCGTCAAGGCGAGTGATCGTCATGGCGCTCCGTGCGGCGCTTCCGTGTGGCGGGGCGGCGCGGCAACCGGGCCACGGACACCCGGCTTTCGGCGGCCAACCTAGCCGCGCCGATCCTTCTTTATGAGCTCCGTTGCCGGCGCGCCAGCGTCACGACGTTGCGGCCGCCGGTTCCGGTCACATGCGCCGCCCAGGCGTCGAGCGCCTGCGCCTGCTCGCGTGCGAACTCGTAGCGTTGATAAATGCCGGCGACGCCTTGCAGCCGCGCCGGCCGGTGCGCCAAGATTTTGTCGGCAACGATGCTGTCAAAGCCGAGGCGCGCAAGGACGGAGACGCCAGTGCGCCGGAGGTCGTGCAATCGCCACGGCGCCCAGGCCGCCGGCGCGCGTCGCGCTTCTTGCGCGGCCTTGGCGCGCGCCTCGCGCATTGCCTCGTCAAGCGCCGCTTTGGCCTTCGAGATGCCGCTGATCGGCACCGGACCGTCGTCGCCGGGCGCGGGCCGCCGGCGGCGCCCGGTGGAGAACACGAAATCGCAGCCGTCAAGCCGCGGCATCGCGCGCAAGATCGCGCGCGCCGGCGCGGACAGATGCACCGCGTGCGGCTTGCCGTTCTTCATGCGATCGCCGGGAATGGTCCAGACGCTTAGATCCTCGGCGATTTCCGACCAGCGCATGCCGGCCACTTCCTCGCGCCGCTGCAAGGTCAGCAACAACATTCGGAAGAACGGACCCCACGGGTAGGGTTGCGTGCCGGCCGCGGTCCAGAGTTCGGCGATCTCGGCGTCGTTCAGCACGCGTTCGCGCTCGGACTTGACGGCCGCGAGCGGCAGCCCCTGGAAGGGATTGTCGGCGACGCGACCGCGTTGCTGCGCCCAGCGGAAAGCGGCGCGCGCGTAAGCCATCGTGCGCCGTGCCGTCACCGGGTGCGCCTTGGCGATGCGGTCGAGCGCGGCGACCGCATCGGCTTTCGTGATCCGCGCCGCCGGCAACTTCAGCAGTTCGGCGAGCCCGAAGCGGATCGCGCGGGCGGCTTCGTCGCGGTAGCGCGGGCGGCGGTGGGCGAGGTGCAGCGCCTCCCAATCCGCGACGAGTTTCTCGAAGGTGAACGCCGCTTCGCGCTTCTCGCGCTCGGCCCGGGCGCGGGCGGCTTCGGCCTCGGCGCGGCGGCGCGCGCGCTCGGCTTTCGGATCGATGCCGCGGGCGACGGCGCCGAGGCGCGCCCGCGCGGCGGCGCGCGCCTGTTCGAGCGTGATCGCGCCCCAAACGCCGAGCGGTTCGCGCACCTTGCGCTTCGTCGCCGGGTCGGTCCATTGCACGAGGAAGCTGCGCGTGCCGGCGCCGGTGACGCGCACGCCGAGCCCCGGACAGGCGTCGTCGAAGACAAGGCGGTCCTTGCGGCCGGGCTCGAGCCTGAGCGCGGCCAAAAACCGGTCCGTTAGTTTTGCCACGATAACCCTCTGATCGGCCTTTTTGCGGACCCCATGCGGACCCCGCGGGCGGGTCCGCTGCGGGTCCGCATGGCGGTTCCTGGCGACATCAGATAGGCGGGGTGGTCGCGAAAGGCAAGGAAAACTGCGGTTTTTGGCGAGGCGCGGCGGCGCGCGGCGGCGCCTCTTCGCTGATTCCTAAACTGTGGGTCGCAGGTTCGAGTCCTGCCGGGGACGCCATGCGCATCAATGGAGAAAGCGGAACGGCGAACAGGCGGCACCAGCAATCACGGCGCGCAAAGGCGGCAGCGCCGTCCGGTCCCGAAAACCCGCCGCGCCGCAAAGACAGCGCCTTTTCCATTCCGGTATCCCGCCTCAAGGAGTGCGGCGCGGCCGCAACCCCGTCGCGAAGCGGCGTCGGGAGATTCCGGACGAGGGTCAATGGTCCGGGGTCGAGATGGCAATCGCCGCCGGCTGCTGCGTGGCGTTGATCCGGATCGCGATATTCGCCGCCTGCTCCACAGACAAACCCGTGGCGGTCAGCGGCGCCGGCAAGGTAATGGAAGAGGGAGCACGGGTCACGGCAGGCGTTATCAGAGTAAGGGTCAAGGCGGCGGCCGTTATTTGATCCATTTGCGATTGGTGCAAATGTATAGGCCGAGCCAATGCCGGGCCGGTACACGCAACGGCCGCGAGCGTCGCTGCCAAAACTCGAAGCATCGGAAAAATCTCCCAAATGCATTGCCGAGGAAGCCGATTCTATCGAATCCTTATGATCTCCGGAGTAGAAAAATTGGATTAGCCCAAAGGTGTTATGCACGTATATCACCGATCGTGCAGAAATATTGTTCCGGATGCTCATCAAGATTTTCTTTAGAGATACGTCCTGTTTTTTTAGACCTCAACATTGTGTGAAAGCGCGAAAAATAAGTCCGGGACGTAATTCGGCAGGGTATGGAAGTAAGAGGCGTGGTTCGGCTCGTCGCCGCCTTGACGGCCGCGGCCCGGGGGTCTCGGTCCGGGATTGACAGAGGCGATGATATTAATAAATTTTGCTTCAAATTCTATTAAATAAGCTCGCGGAGGAAACGCCATGCGGACCGCCCTTGCGCTCGCCGCCCTCCTGCTGTCGGCGGCAATGCCGGCCCTGGCCGATGTTACCTACGACTTCGTGCCGACGGGGTTTGCGGCCGGTGCGGGTCCCGCGGACTTCACCGGGAACCCGTTTCCGACCAACTTTTTTACCGTAACCGACGGCATCGTCGCCGGCGGTGCGATGGACTTCACGGTCGCGTGTCCCGGATTGACCTACAACTGTCCGCAGCCATGGCCGGATTATTTTCTGAAGGGATTGGTGGGGGTATTTGGCGTCCTGCCGGGAGCCACCTCGGGATTTGCCGCCTATCCCGTCGATATTACCTTCAATCCCGACGGGACGCTGTCCGGCGTGTTCGATATCGTTCTCGACCAAGACGAGCTGGTCGTCCGCGGCAGCGGGCGTAACTGGTCCGGGGAAATCGGCTCGGATGTCTACGACGGCGGCCCGGTATGCGACGGCCTTTGCACGGTTACCGGCTACTGGATCACCGCCGATCATCTCCCGCTGCCGATGCCGGAACCGCCCGGCTTGGCGCTGCTGCTCCCCGCGCTCGCCGCAACGCTCCGGCTCCGTCGCGGGCGCCGCGGCCCGCTGCCGCGAATGTGAGGCGGGCGGTCAGCGCATCGCGACCCGGGCGGCGACCCCCGGCTGCCGCGGCGGCACGGCCTGGATCAGAACCGGGGCGAGGCCGGCCCTTTTCATGCCGATCGCCTGCGCGGCGCGCGCCGACAGGTCGATGATGCGGTTCCCGCAATAAGGGCCGCGGTCGTTGACGATGACCTCGACCGATTTGCCGTTCTGCAGATTGGTGACGCGCGCCCGCGTGGCAAAAGGCAGCCAAGGATGCGCCGCCGTCAAAGCGCGGTCGTCAAAGCGCGCGCCGCTGGCCGTGCGCCGCCCCTGCCAGTGACGGCCGTACCATGAGGCAATGCCGCGCTCCCGAATGATGCCGCGCGGACCGGAAGGAGGCTTCTGGGTCACGGCCGCCGTCTTCTGATCGGCGCGCGGATCGGCATGGGCATGGGCGAAATGAGCGAAAAACAGAATAGCCGAGCCAAGCCGAAAAAACCACTGATTGAGGAAGCGGGCGCAAAACAGGACTTGCGATGGTTTCATGATGTTGATCGGTACCCCCCGTCAATGTTGGTTACGGGGTGTTTACAGATCGACAATCAGTGATACAAGAGAAGAATTGCCGCATCGGATCGGTTGAATCATTTTCACGAAGGGAGGGTGGATTATCAACCATACGTGTCTATAGAAGAATTTTGAAATTTCTTCTTGATGGTATAAAAAATATTAAGTAATAATTACTTAGGAATATTGGGAAGGCTAAAAATAGCACCGGTGACGGTCGGCTCCGTCACGGCCGAAACGGGATGTCGGCCGCGAGGGTTGTTCTACTTTTGCGCGATGACGGAGGTGCGGATAGGTTGGCGGCATGGCCTCGGCTAGAACAGGGCCGGCATGGCTGTCATGCCACCGATGCGCCTCGACTCAAAATAAGCAAGACAGATAGTATGCACCCTTACTATCGGCCATGATTGCGCCGGCCGACGGCATCGCGGGAGGCCGGGCCGGGGCTTGCGAGGAGAGGCGAGAGGGCGGTGATGGCGACGGAATGGAGCGATCGGGAGGTCGCGCTTGGCGAGGTCAGGATCCGGCTGGCGCGCGGCGGCGCCGGCCGACCCGTCCTGGTGTTGCATCACGATATCGGGACCCTGCCGCGGCTGCCGTTCTATGACGCGCTGGCCCGGCATTGCGACGTGCTGGTCCCGAACCATCCCGGCTTCGGCCGCTCTCCGCGGGCGGAATGGCTGCGCAGCGTGCGCGATGTCGCGGTGCTCTATCAGTGGCTGTTGTGCGAGCTCGGCATCGAGCGGCCCGCGCTGGTCGGTCTCGGCTTCGGCGGCTGGATCGCGGCCGAGATGGCGACGATGGCGCCCACCGCGTTCCACCGGCTGATCCTGGTCGGGGCGATGGGGGTGAAGCCGCCCGAAGGCGAGATCCTCGACCAAGCGATCCTCAGCTATATCGATTACGTCCGCGCCGGCTTTCATGACCCGGCGGCCTTTGCCCGCGTCTACGGCGATGTCTCGACCGACCAGTTGGTCGAGTGGGACATCTGTCGCGAGATGACCTTTCGCATCGCCTGGAAGCCCTACATGTATAGCCAGACATTGCCGCATTTGCTGGGCGGGGTGACAGCCTCGGCGCTGGTCGTGTGGGGCGAGGACGACCGCATCGTGCCGCGGAGCGCCGGCGAGCTTTACGCGGCGCGGCTGCGGCGGGCGCGCTTCGAGAGCGTCGCCGCCGCCGGCCATTATGTCGATATGGAACAGCCGGACGCGCTCGCCCGGCTCGTCACCGCCTTCATCGAAGGAAACTGACGAAACGGCCGAGGCCCAGGAGGAAAGCCATGTTCACGATGTATTTCACCGAGCAGCCGATGTCGGCCTATCCCGCCGAGGAGGGGCTGAAATTCGGGGCGACGGCGCTGATGTTTTCGAACCGGCATTTTGACCCGGTCGCCGGCAGCCGGCTCTACAACGAATATCTCGAGCAGTACCTTTACGCCGAGGAGATGGGCGTCGAGGGCATCATGCTGAACGAGCATCACAACGCCCCGTTCTGCATGCAGGCCAAATGCAACATCTTCGCCGCGATCCTGGCCGGGGCGACGAAGAAGGTGAAGATCGTGCTGCTCGGCAACCCGCTGCCCCTGGCCGACAACCCGGTGCGGCTGGCCGAGGAGCTGGCGATGATCGACATGATCTCGAAGGGCCGGCTGGTGTCGGGGTTTGTGCGCGGCGGCGGGCAGGAGCAGCTGGCGACCGGGGTCAACCCGGCCTACAACCGCGAGCGTTTTGAGGAGGCGCACGATCTGATCGTCAAGGCGTGGACGGTGCCGGGGCCGTTCCGCTGGGAGGGCACGCATTATCAGCACCGCGTCGTCAATCCGTGGGCGGTGCCGCTGCAGAAACCCTATCCGCGCGTGTGGATCCCGGGCGTGCTCTCCAAGGAGACGATCATCTGGGCGGCCAGGCAGCGCTACCCCTATATCGCGCTGAACACCTCGATCGAGGCGACCAAGACGATCTGGCAGATCTATGACCAGGTCGCGGCCGAGATCGGCTATCAGGCCGGTCCCGAATACCGCGGCTATCTGCATCAGGTTCACGTCTCCGACAATGAGGAGAAGGCGGAGCGGAACGCCCGCCAGTTCATGTGGATGCAGGGCGAGTTCACCGGTCTCGCGCATCCGGTATGGTCGAGCCCGTCGGGCTATTTCTCGCCCGAGCATCGACGCCAGTTTGTCGAATTCGCGGTCGGTCGGGCGGTCAGCCCGCGCGGGCGGCCGAGCTTCGAGCAGCAAGTCAGGGACGGCCGCATCGTGTTCGGCACGCCGAAGACGGTATTGCCGAAACTGCGCCGCGTCCTCGAAGAGACCCGCCCCAGCATCTACGGATTTTGGGGCAATGACGGCACGGTCAGCCCCGAGGACGCCAGAACCTGCATCCGCCTGCTGGCGCAGGAGGTCATGCCGGCGATGCGCGAGATGGGCAAGGAACTGGGCCTGACCGACCCGTTCGAGGCCAATACCCCGGTACATCTCAATTATTCGACCGATCTGCAGGCGCGGCCGCAGGCGGCGGAGTAGACCGCTCGCATACCCCGGCGGGCGCGGCGCGAACTCAGGCTGCGAGAGGGCAGGGGCTGAACCGGAAGCGGCCGGGGCCGCGGTACCGGGAGGCCGGCGGGCCCCTCCGGAGTTCGGCCGGGGCACCCGGGGGCCGCGGCGGCTCCGCGGTTTGCGGCAATGGCGTGAATGCAAGCCGGAGGCGATCGCGCCCGCCGCTCACCATCATGCTGCCAGATTGACCCCGGCTATGATCGCGCCACCGGCGAGAAGGGCTGCGCCCAGCGGCCGGCTGAGCCGGCGGCCCCACGGCAGGTTCTTCTCGGCCGCCATCACCGCGCCGAGCCCCAGCATCCAGCCGACGCTGCCGGTGCCGACGACAAACATCAGCAGCATGATCGCCCAGCAGCAGCCGACGCAGAAGGCGCCGTGGTGCAATCCGAGGAGCAGCGCATTGCGCAGCGGCGCGGCACCGGCGGGTGCGGCGGCGCGCCTCGTCAAAGGTGCTCGAGCGGGAAATCGAGCACGGCGCGCGCGTCGGTGACGGCGGCCAGATACCCCGGCGCGCGCGCCAGCATATGCCCGGCATAAAACCTGCCGATCGCGCGCTGGGTCGCAAAGAAATCCCGGTCGGCCGTACCCGCCTCCATCCGGCGCCCGGCCGCCAGCGCCAAGCGCGTCAGCAGCCAGCCGCCGGCGACGGTGCCGAGCAGCGACAGATACGGCGCCGACCCCGCCGCCGCTGCCGCCGGATCGGTGCGCAGCAGATAGCCGGTAGCGGCGTCGAGCGCTGCGATCGCCGCGGCCAGCGCCCGGCCGGTCGCGGCGATATCGGGCGCAGGCGCGGCCGCGGCGGCGTCGGCCGTCGCGCGCATCTCGGCGATCAGCGCCCGAACCGCCGCGCCGTCGTCGCGGGCGAGCTTGCGGGCGACGAGATCGTGCGCCTGGATGCCGTTGGTGCCCTCATAGATCGGCGCGATGCGGGCGTCGCGCAGATGCTGCGCGGCGCCGCTCTCCTCGATATAGCCGATGCCGCCATGCACCTGGATCCCGGTCGAGGCGATGCGCACCCCCATATCGCTGCACCACGCCTTGACGACCGGGATCAGCAGCTCCGCCCGCCGCTGCGCGGCGCCTTCGAGATCGCCCCGCCCGCGGTCGAGCAGCGCCGCGGTGTAATAGGCGAGCGCGCGCATCGCCGCGATGCCGGCGCGCATCTCGAGCAGCATGCGGCGCACATCGGGATGATGGAGGATCGGCAGCCCTTCGGCTTCGGCGCCGAGCGGCCGGCCTTGGGCCCGGGTGCGGGCGAAGGCGCGCGCCTGCTGCCAGGCGCGTTCGGCGATCGCCAGCCCCTGCACTCCGACATTGAGCCGGGCAAGGTTCATCATCGTGAACATGATGGGAAGGCCGCGATGCGCGTCGCCGACACGCCAGCCGATCGCCTCTTCATAGACAAGCGCGCAGGTTGGCGAAGCGTGGATGCCGAGCTTTTCTTCAAGGCGCAGCGTGCGCACGGCATTGCGCGGTCCGGGCCGGCCTTGCGCATCGGGCAGGAATTTCGGGACAAGGAACAGCGACAGGCCGCGGCTGCCGGCGGGCGCGCCGGGAATGCGGGCCAGGATCAGATGCACGATGTTCTCGGCCAGATCGTGATCGCCGTAGGTGATGAAGATCTTCTGGCCGCTGAGCCGGTAGTGATCGCCGGCCGGGATTGCGCGCATCCTGACCGCCCCGAGATCGGATCCGGCCTGCGGCTCGGTCAGGTTCATCGTTCCGGTCCATGCGCCGGAAACCAGCTTGTCGAGATAGACCCGCTTCTGTTCGTCCGAGCCGTGGCTCTGCAGCAGCTGCGCGGCGCCGGTCGTCAATAAGGGGCACAGCGCCCAGCTCATACAGGCGGAATTCCACATCTCGACAAGCGGGGTCGCGAGCGCCAGCGGCAGGCCCTGGCCGCCATGTTCGGGCGCCAGCGTAAGCCCGTTCCAGCCGCCTGCGACATAGCGCGCATAAGCCTCGCGGAAGCCCGCGGGCGTGCGCACGACGCCGTTTTCGAAACGGCTGCCGGCGCGATCGGCGGGCTCGTTCAGCGGCGCCAATACGCTTTGCGCAAAGCGGCCGGCCTCGCCAAGGATCGCCTCGACGAGATCGGCAGGCACCGAATCGCTAAGCCCTCCCACCTCCTCGAGGACAAAGCGCATCTCGGCGAGCGGGGCGGTATAGGACATCGCGGCCTCTCCGGACGGCGATGGCCGGAGCATAACCGAACGCCGCCGCGGCCGCGAGCCGACCGAGTCATCGGCCGCACCGGTTGCGGCGTTCCGCTGCCAATGGCACGGCCTTGGACTTCGTCCCGGTTTCCCGACCGGGTGTTGGCGCAGAGCGGCGCGGCAACCGCCGCAGCGCGCAGGCTGGCCCGTCCGCCGTCTAGCCGTGAGCCTTGAGACCGGCCTCAGATTTCTGCTGATTGTCGGAGGCGATGCCGCCCCGGATCAGCGGCTGAGCGAGCTGACCCGGGTCGGGTCCAATCCATGCCGGAAAAGCCGCTTGACGAATTGGCATGAACTGCCGATTGGGGATGAACCGATCTCACATCCCGACCACTTTGCCGGGGTTCATGATGTTGTCGGGGTCGAGGGCGCGCTTGATGCGGCGCATCAGCTCGATCTCGATCGCCGGCTTGTAACGAGTGATCTCGTCGCGTTTCAGGCGGCCGACACCGTGCTCGGCGCTGATCGAGCCTTCAAGATCGCGCACGATGCCGTGGACGATATCGTTGAATTCCTGCCAGCGCGCGAGATAGGCCTCTTTGTCGGCGCCCTCGGGCTGGGTCAAATTGAAATGGATGTTGCCGTCGCCGACATGGCCGAAGGCGATCGGGCGGATGCCGGGCAGGCGCTCTTTGACCGCGGCGCTGGCGCGGGTGATGAATGCGGCGACGCGGCTGACCGGCACCGACACGTCGTGCTTGATCGAGCCCGAGAATTTCTGCGCTTCGACAATCGCCTCGCGGATCTGCCACAGTGCCTTTGCCTGCGCACCGCTCGCGGCGATGACGCCGTCGGCGACGAGGCCCTCTTCGAGCGCCGCCGCGAGCAGCCGCTCCAACAATGCGCGGATGCCGCTCGCGGTCTGGCTCGACGACAATTCCAATAGGACATACCAGGGATGCCGCTCAGCGAGCGGGTCGATCGTGCCGGGGATGTGCGCCAGCGCCAGATCGAGCCCGTCGCGCGGGATCAGCTCGAATGCGGTCAATTGATCGGCGGTCATCGCGCGGGCGCGCTCGAACAGGCCCATCGCGTCTTCGACGCGGGATAGGGCGACAAAAGCGGTCTCGACCTCGCGGGGTCTGGGAAACAGCTTCAGGGTCGCGGCGGTGATGATGCCGAGCGTGCCCTCGCCGCCGATGAACAACTGCTTCAGATCATAGCCGGTATTGTCCTTGCGCAATCCCCTGAGCCCGTCCCAGACGCGGCCGTCGGGCAATACCACTTCGAGGCCCAGGGTCAGTTCGCGGGCGTTGCCGTAGCGCAGCACCGCGATGCCGCCGGCATTGGTCGACAGATTGCCGCCGATCTGGCAGCTGCCCTCGGCGCCAAGGCTCAGCGGGAACAGGCGGTCGGCCGCTGCCGCCGCCCGCTGCACCTCAGCAAGGATGCAGCCGGCCTCGACGGTGATCGTAAAGTTGACCGGGTCAAGCGCGCGGATCCGGTTCATGCGAGCAAGCGCCAGCACGATGTTGTTGCCGTCCGCGGCCGGCAGCGCGCCGCTGACCAGCCCGGTATTGCCGCCCTGCGGCACGATCGGCAGGCGCGCCCTGGCGCAGAGGCGCACGACGGCCGCCACCTCCTCGGTCGCAGCCGGCAGCACGACAAGCCGCGCCCGGCCGCGGTAGAGACCGCGCGCTTCCGCCAGATAAGGTTCCTGCTCGTGCGGATCTTCGATCCAGCCTTTCGCTCCGAGCGTGCGCTTGATCTCGGCGAGCGCCGTGTCGACGTCGATCGCGGAAGAGGACAGCGTATCCATGTCGTGCTCCTTGCCCGGCTCCGCGGCTTTACCCGCCATCGCCGCAGAGCGCTATTCCAAGCCTGATCATCACCGCCCCGCCCCGCCCGGCCGCGGCGCGGCGGCGCGCCGCAGGCGGTCGTTGATCGCGCGGCCGAGCCCCTGTTCGGGGATCGGCATGACCGCGATGCCGGTGAATTCCGGCCGGTCGAGCCGGCGCAGCATCGCGAACAGATTGGCCGCGGCCTCGGCAAGATCGCCCGTGCGGCTCAGCCACAGCACCGCGCGGAAGCCGGGCGGCGCCTCGCCGCCGAAGGCGAGCAATGCCTCGCCCGGGCGCGCCGCGCGCGCCTCCAGGCGCACCGGCAGGGAGGGTGCGTAATGGCTGGCGAGCTGACCCGGCGCGCGCACCGGGCCGCCGGCGGGGGCGGCGAGCGGCCCGACGAGCGGGGTCAGCTCCTCGACCGGAACGCCGCCCGGGCGCAGCAGCGCCGGGATTTCGTCGGTCAGGTCGAGAACCGTCGATTCGATGCCGATCGGGCTCGGTCCGGCATCGAGCACGAGCGCGACCTGCCCCGCCAATTCCGCAACGACATGCGCCGCCGCGGTCGCGCTGACCCGGCCCGAGCGATTGGCCGAGGGCGCGGCGAGCGGCCTTTGCGCGGCCTCAAGCAGCGCCTGCGCAACCGGATGCGCGGGCGCGCGCACGGCGACGGTGTCAAGCCCGGCGCTCGCCAGCAGCGCCAGCCCGCTGCCGGCGCGCCGACGCAGCACCAGCGACAGCGGTCCCGGCCAGAACCGCGCCGCCGCGGCGCGGGCGCGCGCGTCGAATTCGGCCAGGGCCTCGGCCTCGGCAAGCCCGCGCACATGCACGATCAGCGGGTTGAAGCGCGGCCGCTCCTTGGCGGCAAAGATCCGGGCGACGGCATGCGCGTTTGTCGCATCGCCGCCCAAGCCGTAGACGGTCTCGGTCGGAAAGGCGACGAGCTGCCCGGCGCGCAGCAATTCGGCGGCGCGCGCGATCGCCCGCGGGGTCGCGGAAACGATGCGGGCCGGGCTCACGATCGGTACTTGTTCCTGTCTCGCGCGGCCCGCCATATCATGCAGCCGGATCGAGTACCTTCAACTGTTCCGACTGCGCCGCCTCAAGCAGCCGGTGATCCGAGCAGACAAACGTGAATGCCTCAACGGCGATCGTGCCGAGCACGAGGCATCCTGCCAACTGGATGGCGTCGTAAGCGCGCAGGGTATAGCGGTCAATCATCTCCAGCGCGGTGTCGATCACGGTATCGTTGACCACCTGTCGGATAAATCGGGTCTCCAGGTGGCTTTGCACGGTTTCGAGAATGGCAGTGGCGACGCCGGGGGCGATGTCGCCGGCGCGCTGACGGCGCCTGATCGCAGAACGGATCTCGACCGCCGAGATTGCCAGAACTCCAAACCGATTTCCTGGCTGATCACTAAAGAGCGACAGGAGCCGATCCGTGCCCGGCTCCTGCACGTATAATTTCACCAGAGCGCTTGTATCCAAGAAATAGAGAGCCAAGTCACCGCCTGTCGCGCAGCACTGTTGCCGACAGAGGCTCTCCGCGTATAGGGACCGGACGAAAAGCCGGAAGACTGGTAGTGCGGCTCCCAAGCACCGCACTGACCTCGGGCAGCTGGCGATTCAAGCGGATTGCCGTCACTGGAAAATTTGGCGGTCGCGGATTGGGGACTTTGCTCGTCAGAATCCAGCGCCTGTCGATCGCTTCGCGCAGTACATCGTGCCGTGCGGACTCATCGGCCGCCCAAGGGAATCCCTCATGCGCGAGCGCGGTATCGCGGAACCATTTGAGCGATACAAACTCGTAGCCCGGACGCCCTTCCGCGCGATCCAATGCGCGGACGAGATCCGCCAACCGATCCTCTATAGACCCCGCACTTGTTGTCTTGGAAGGATCTGCGATCGCGGTCTCGCCCTTTTCCTCCGCCGGTGAAAAGGTAATTCGAATAGAGTCCGTGTCGGGGTCCCAATTCTCTATGAATGCAGTATCTCTCCGCTTTTTTCGATCTTTACCTTTTCGATCTTTACACTGGAGGTGCACTTCGCACCGATAACCTACCGGCAGGATCGCTAATTCACGCAGAATCTCGGAAATTCTCTGTGCAATTTCTCTCTCGACCTCGTCATTGGTCGGCATTTCAAACTCCTAATCTATATCTATCTATGTGGGCAGAAAGCCTTTATCTATATAATATAGGACTGCGGGAAACGCTTGTTAAGGGGGAAATGCACGATCAGCGGGTTGAAGCGCGGCCGCTCCTTGGCGGCAAAGATCCGGGCGACGGCATGCGCGTTTGTCGCATCGCCGCCCAAGCCGTAGACGGTCTCGGTCGGAAAGGCGACGAGCTGCCCGGCGCGCAGCAATTCGGCGGCGCGCGCAATCGCCCGCGGGGTCGCGGGCAGGACGAGCCCGCTCACACCTGCCCCCTTGTGCCGGCCGGCGCGCGCCCGCAGGATCGGTGCCGGGGGGAACGGAAAGGATGATCGTCCATGAGCGAGCGCACCCCGCACCCGATCCGCGTGCCGCGACCGGCCTGGATTGATGAATTCCGCGCCTTCATCATGCGCGGCAATGTCGTCGATCTCGCCGTCGGCATCATCATCGGCGTCGCCTTCACGGCGGTGGTGAACAGCCTTGTCAAGGATATCTTCACCCCGCTCGTCGGCCTTCTCGTCGGCGGCATCGATTTCACCAACATCTTTGTCACGTTGAAAGGGCCGTCGGCGGCGACGCTCGCCGAGGCGCAGAAGGCCGGCGCCGTGACGCTGAACATCGGGGTGTTCCTCAATACCGTAATCCAGTTTCTGATCGTCAGTTTTGCGGTGTTCTGGCTGATCAAGGCGTTGACGCGTCTCCATGTGCGGCGCGACCCGCAGCCGGCGGCTCCGCCCCCGCCGCCGAAGAGCGAGGTTCTGCTCGAGGAAATCCGCGATCTGCTGGCGCGCGGGCGGACGTAGCGCCATTCAACCGCCGCCCCGGCGGCGGAAGCGGGGTCCGAGCACGATCAGCGAGAAGATCTCGAACGCGATTTGCGCGCCGATCATCGCGGTGATACCGGCCGGATCATATTGCGGAGCGATTTCGACGACATCGCCGCCGATGATATCGAGCCCCTTGAGGCCGTGCAGGATGCGCTGCGCCTCGCGCGGGGTCAGCCCGCCCGTCTCGGGCGTGCCGGTGCCGGGGGCGAAGGCCGGATCGAGCCCATCGACATCGAAAGATATATAGGCCGGGCCGTCGCCGATGACAGCGCGCGCCCGTTCGACGACGCCGGCGACGCCGAGCCGCTCGACATCCTCGATATGCAGCACGGTCATGCCGGCTTCGTAGGAAAAGCCCCAGAAGATCTCGGCCGGGCCGCGGATGCCGATCTGCACGGTGCGCTCGGGGTCGAGCACGCCGGCCAATACCGCCTGCCGGAACGGGCCGCCGTGATGGAACTTGGTCTCCTCGAAGGCGCCCATCGTGTCGCAATGCGCGTCGATATGGATGCAGCCCAGCGGCCGTTCGGCGCCCAAGGCCTTCAGGATCGGATAAGTGATCGAATGGTCGCCGCCGATTGCAATCGGCCGCACCCGGGCGGCGGCGAGCCGCGCATAGAACGCCTCGATATCGGCGATCGATCGTTCGAGGCTGAAGCGCGAGGCAAACGGCACGTCGCCGATATCGGCGGCCGCGCACAAAGCGCGCGGCGCGACTTTGAGGGCGTGGTTGTAGGGGCCGATGCGCTCGACCGCACGCACCGCCCGCGGTCCCAGCCGGGCGCCGGCGCGGTTGGTGACGCCGAGATCCATCGGCACGCCGACAAGCGCCACGTCGAGGCCGGCGCAGTCGGGAAGCGCGGGCGCATCCGGCCGGTACGGCAGATCGAGCAGCGTGGAGACCCCGGCATAGGGCAGCCTGCGGCGGTCCGCGGTCTCGAAGGCCAGCGCCAGCGCCTCGCGGAATGCGGGCGGCGCCACCGCGATCTCGCGAGCTTGCGCATATCGGGCGCGCAGCGCCTCGAGTTTCTCCCTGTCCATCGCGGCACTCTCAGCGGCGGCCGCGCACGCGCGGCATGACCAGCGTTTTCCACGGGTCCGGCATCTCGCCGACCGTGACCTCGATGACGCTCGTGCCGCGGCGCTTCAAGGCGGCGGCGAGCTCGCGGCGCAGCCCTTCGGGGCTCGTCGTGCGCACGCCGGCGGCGCCGAAGCTCTCGGCGAGCTTCGGAAAGTTCGGGTTGGCGAGATCGACGCCGATCAGGCGGTTGCCGTAATCCTCCTTCTGCATGCGGCGGACATTGCCGTAGGCGCCGTCGGCGAAGACGATTGCGACGATATCGATGCCGTGCTTGATCGCGCTCGACAATTCCTGAACGTTGTACATGAAGCCGCCGTCGCCCGAGATCGAGACGACCGGCAGGTCGGGCCGGGCGACCTTGGCGCCGAGCGCGGTCGCAAAACCGAAGCCGAGCGTGCCCTGATAGCCGCTGTGAATATAGGTGCGCGGGCGATAGACCGGAAAGGCGACGCGCCCGACATAGCCGACCTGGGTCAGGTCTTCGACATAGATCCCCTCCTCGGGCAGTTCGGCGCGGATCGCCCGCAGATATTCGCATTGCGGCCCGAGCCGGTCGGCGAGATCGGCGAGAGTGCGGGCCTTCAGCGCCGCAAGCTCGTCCTTGCGCGAGGGCCGCTTCGGGTTGCGGCGGGCAAGGGCCGGATGGAGCGCGGCGAGGGCCTGCTGCGCCTCGGCCACGATGCCGACCGCCGGCCTTGCGACACGGCCGATCTCGACCGGGTCGATGTCGATGCGGATCAGCTGCAAATTCTCGTCGATGCCCCAGCGCGTCAGCGGCTGGTTGAGGCGGGTGCCGACCGCGAGCACGGCATCGGCCGTGCGCCACAGCGCATGCCCGGCGACGGCCGATTGGGCGAGGTAATGGCGGTCGTCGACAATACCCTTGCCGCCGACGAAGCTGACCACCGGCGCCTCCAGCATCTCGGCGATCGCCAGCACCGCCTCGCCGGCCGCGACGGCGCCGCCGCCGACAAAGATCAGCGGCTGTTTCGCGGCGGCGAGCAGCTCGGCCGCCCGATCGATCAGCGCGGGGTCGGGAAGCGGCGGCGCCGGCGGCGGCGCGGCCGCCGGCAGGCTGACCTCGGCGGCGAGCGCCATCACGTCCATCGGCATTTCGAGCCCGACCGGGCGAGGCCGGCCGTCGCGCAACTGCCGGAAGGCCTCGTTGACGAGCTTGCCGGTCTCGCCCGGATGCGCGATGCGCGCCGACCATTTGGTCAACCCGCGCAGAATGGCGAGCTGATCCGGGATCTCATGCAGCAGGCCGAGGCCGCGGCCGATCAGATCCAGCGGGATCTGGCCGCTGATGCACAGCACCGGCGTGTTCGTCGCATAGGCGGTGGCGAGCGCGGCGGTCGTGTTGAGCACGCCCGGCCCCGGCACCACCGCGTAGGTTCCCACCTTGCCGCTCGCCCGGGCGTAGCCGAACGCCATATAGGCGGCGCCCTGTTCATGCCGGGTGTGGATGATGCGCAAGGCCTCGCCGGCGTCGTAAAAAGCGACGAACAGCGCGTCGTTCTGCACGCCCGGCAATGCGAAGACCGTATCCACCCCGTGCCGGCGCAGCATCTCGACCAGGGCGGCGCCGCCCGTCATCCTCGCCATTATTGCCTCCTCCCGCCCGTTGCGCCCTCACCGATGTCTCGCCGGATGCGGCGGCCGCAAGGCCGGCGGGACACGCGTCGCGCTTGTCCCGGCGCCGCCCCATCCTCGCGTTAACGTAATCAAGACCGCTATTCGAAGCGATAGCGGTAACCGCCCTCGGCGCGCACAATGCGGCCCTTTGTCGGGGTCGGGAAATGCGCCGGGAACAGCAGCGTGCCGCGCTCGGCATGCTCCTCGATCAGGCGGAGGCGCGTCCGGCGCGACAAGTCCTGATCGCTGCAGGCGCGCGTCGACCATTCCGGCTTCAGGAGCTGGATCGGATGGTGCAGAACGTCGCCGACGAACAGGCCGGTGGCATCGCGCGAGCGGGCATGGATGACGACATTGCCCGGGGTGTGACCGGGTGCGCTTTCGAACCATAGCCCGTCCTCCATCGCAAAATCGTCGTCGACGAGCAGCGCCTGGCCGGTGCGCACGACCGGCAGCACGCTGTCCTCGAAGGCGGTGCGATGCGGCGTGTCGTCGCCGCGCCGGTGCACCTCCTGCCAGTGCGCGAATTCGCGGCGGGCCATGACATAGCGCGCCTTCGGGAAGGTCGGGACCCAGCGGCCGTCGACGAGCCGGGTGTTCCAGCCGACATGATCCCAGTGCAGATGCGTGCACATAACGTAATCGACCTGTTCGGGGTTGACCCCGGCGGCGGCGAGATCGGCGAGATAGGAGGTGCGCAGCCTGTGCCACTGCGGCCGGGTCGGCCGCTCCTTGTCGTTGCCGAGGCAGGAATCGATCAGGATCGTATGCCGCCCGGTGGTGATCACAAAGCTGTGAAAACTGAATACGAGCTTGCCGCTGGCCGGGTCGAGCAGCCGCGGCCCCAACAGCGCGGCATGCTCGCGCACCACCGCGGGATCGAAATCGGGGAAGAACTCGGCCGGGTCGAAGGAGGGGCCCTCGAACTCGACAATGCGCCGCACCTCGAAATCGCCGATTCGCGTCGTCTGCATTTTTCCCTCCGCCGTCGCAACAGCGCGTGCAAATCAAGCCTACGCCGGCGCCGGGCCGCGGTCGAGCCGCAGCACGCGCCGAGGCCGCGCTTGCGGTCCGGGCGGCGCGCCTTTTGTGGATAACCCGGCCGGCGCCGTTTAAGCTTGCCGGCGGCGACCATATGGCCGGGGCGATGCTGACAAAGGATCTGGTGTTCGGCCTCAACCTCGTGAGCCTGGCGGGCTTCGCGGTGATGGCGATCGGCCTTAATCTCGGCCGAGCGGCGCGCAGCCGCGCGCCGCTCGGCTTTGTCCTGATGGGGGTCGGCACCGCCCTGGTCTTTTTCGGCCTCTATCTCGGCGGCGGGCTCAAGTGACGGGGCATGGGGATGAGGGCGGCGACTCGAAATGCGGCGGGGGTGTTTCTCAGGATCGCGCGCCGCGCCGCTCCCTTCCTCTTCACCGCGCTGGCCGCCTGCGCGGCCGGCGCCGCCGCCACGGAGCTGCATTTCGGCCGCGCCGAGGTGACGATCCTGACCGCCAGCGGCCGCTACCCGTTCCATGTCGAGGTCGCAAAAACGCCGGCACAGATGGAACGGGGCCTGATGTTCCGCAGGTACCTCGCGCCCGACGCCGGCATGCTGTTCGCATATCCGGCCCCGACGCTGGCCCGGTTCTGGATGCACAACACGCTGATCCCGCTCGACATGCTGTTCGTCGACGGCAAGGGCCGCATCGTCACCATCGCCGCGCGCGCCCGCCCGCTGTCGGACAGGATCATCACCGCGGCGGCGCCGGTGCGGGCGGTCATCGAGCTGAACGGCGGCACCGCGGCGCGCCTTGGCATCAAGCCCGGCGACCGCGTGCTGGGCGCGGTCTTCGGCGGCCCGCATTAGCGCGGATCAGCGTTTGCGGGCCATGCTCAGCCCGTCGCCGATCGGCAACAGGCTGAGGCTGATCCGCGCGTCGTCATAAAGCTTTTGATTGAGCTGCCGAATCGCGCGGGTGCTCCGGTTGTTGAAGGCCGGATCGACGACCCGGCCCGACCAGAAGACATTGTCGATCAGGATCAGTCCGCCGCGTCGCACCAAGCGCAATGCCGCTTCGTAATACTCTTCCTGATCGGTCTTGTCGGCATCGATGTAGACGAGATCGAAGCTGCCCGGCGCGTATTCCCGTTCGAGCGCGGCGAGCGTCTCGGCGGCCGGCGCGAGGCGCAGCTCGATCCTGTCGGCGAGCCCGGCCTCGCGCCAGTAGCGCTGCGCCACCGCGGTGGCCCCGGCATCGATGTCGCAACAGATCAGGCGGCCGTCCGCCGGCAGCGCGGCGGCGATCCACAGCGCGGTATAGCCGGTGAAGGTGCCGAGTTCGAGGCACAGCCGCGCGCCGATCAATTCGGCAAGAAAACCGATGAACTGCGCCTGCTCGGGGGCGCTCTGCATGTTGCCGAGCGGCATCGCCGCGGTCTCGGCGCGCAGCCGCGCGAATAGCGGCGGCTCGCGCAGCGAGACCGCCAGCAGGTAGTCGTAAAGCGCTTCGGGCAGATAGGGCGATCGGCGGGTCATGTCCGGCTCCCGGAGAACGAAAGAGGGGGCCATTGTCGCCATCGGCCCGGCCCGTGGCCAGCGCCGCGCGCGGCGCCCCGCCGCCGGGGCGGAACGCCGCTCCGATCGCGGCGTTTTCCTGTTATCGAGACGCGGCGAGCGGGAGCATGGCGGAGATCGGCCGGGCCTATTGGACCGGATTTCTGAAACTGGCGCTGGTTATGATCCCGGTGCGCCTCTATCCGGCGGTCACCGAGCACGAGCGCATCCAGTTTCATCAGATCCACAAGCCTTCGGGCGAGCGGGTCCACTATCAGCCCGTCGTGCCGGCCATTGGCCCGGTCGAACCCGAGGCGATCGTCAAGGGCTACGAATACGAGAAGGGCCGCTACGTCACGATCGATCCCGATGATCTGCAAAGGCTGCGGCTTGCCACCACCGACACGATCGAGATCGTGCACTGCGCCGATGCCGATGCGCTCGATCCGCTTCTTGTCGAGCGCCCCTATTATCTCCTCCCCGACGGCAGCCTCGCGGAGGAGCGCTACCGGCTGCTGCGCGAGGCGCTGGCGCGCACGCACAAGATTGCGATCGGGCAGGTCGTGATCGGCGGGCATGAGCGGGTCGTGGCGGTCGGTGCGCGCGGCGCGGGGCTCGTCGTTTACGCTCTGCGCTTTGCCGACGAGGTGCGGCGGCCGGAGGAATTCTTTGCCGGCATCGACACGGCGCCGGCCGAGCGCGAACAGCTGAGCCTGATGGAGCAGCTGATCGGCAGATATACCCGTCCGTTCGAGCCGGAGCGCTTTGTCGACCGCTATCAGGCGGCGCTCAGGGAGCTGGTGGCGGCGAAGCTGCGGGGCAGAGTGCCGCCACGGCCGCCCGAGCGCCGGCCCCCTCGACCGATCGCACTGAGCGACGCGCTGCGGCAGAGTCTCGCCGCCGAGCCGGCCGGTCCGGCATCGCCGGGCCGCGCCCGTGGGGCGCGCGCGGCGCGGCGTTCCGCGGCTGGGCGCGGCCAGGGCAGCCTGCTGTTGCCGGTCAGCGGCGGCCGCGACGGCGACGGAGAACGCCCGGCCGAGGCGGCGCCGCGGTCCCGAAAGGCCTGAGAGAGCCGACCCCGTCCGGGGTCACAGAAACCCGCGCAGCAATTCGAGAAAGGCGTCGAGCCGGTCGTGGTGCACCCAGTGCCCGGCGCCCGCCAGCGTAACGACGCGGGCATTGCGGAAATGCCGGACCCGGCCGTCCTCCTGCGGGTTCGAGACCCGGCTCTCCTGGCCGTAAACGAGCAGGGTCGGGCAGGTGATGCGCCCCCACAGCTCTTCGATTTCCGCGCTGGTCAGGTCGCAGGGCGGCTCGAGGCGGACGTAGTTGTCGAATTTCCAGCTATAGGTGCCGTCCTCGTTCTGGTTGACGCCGTACTGGGTCAAATGCCACGCCTGCTCGGGCGAGAGGTGCGCGTTCGCCTCCCGCATGCGCTGGAAGGCCTCTTCCAGCCTCGCATAGCGGCGCGGCAGCCGGCCCGCCAGGCCGCGTTGCGCGGCGATCCAGTGCTGCAGGCGCTCCGCAACCGGCTGCCGCGCCCGGTCGCGCTGGCGTCGCGGCGAGGGTCCGAGCCCTTCGATCGCGACGAGCCGTCTGACCCGTTCCGGGTAGATCCCGGCATAGCGCAGGGCGATCATGCCGCCCAAGGAATGGGCGATGATCGTTGCCGGCGCCAGCTCCTGCTGGTGGATCAGCTGAGCGAGGTCGTAGACATAGCCCGTCATCGCATAGTCGCCGTTGGCCGACCATTGGCTGTCGCCGTGCCCGCGCAGATCGGGCGCCAGCACATGCCAGTCGCGCCGCAGGGCCGCCGCCACCCAGTCCCAGCTGCGGCAGTGATCGCGCCCTCCGTGCAGCAGCAGCAGCGGCGGCGCGCCGGCATTGCCCCAATCGACATAATGCAGCCGCAGCCTTTGCGAAAAATAGATGCGGGAAGTCGGACCGGAAGTATCGGGGATCATTGCCAATCCTGCGCTTTGCCGGTCGCGACCCTAACCCCGCGCGGAGCGGGTGCCAAGCGCACATGGCGCAACCATCCCTTTCCCGGTTCGTCGGGCGATAAGGACATTGCCGATGGTCGAGGGCGCGGCGACAGCGCCATTCCCCGAAACGCCAAGACCCCCGCGCGCATCATGCGACAGGCGGGGGTCGCTGCCGAAGGCTTGCTTCGTGCCCGGAGAGAATTACCGGGCGAAATCTTGGACTTGGCGCTCCGTTGCCGATGCCAAGGGGTCGGCAACTGCGAACATCCCGGGTGGCGTCATGTCTTGCGGACACCCTCCTCGCCAGTTGTCGACCTCAGCATTCTAGGGTGCCGACATGGCCGCGTCAAGGGGCCAGGGGTGCTGGTGATGTACGGAAGTTTGTGTCAGGGCTGTGAGAGGGGGTAGTCCGCGGATTGCTGATGTCCGCAAGCAGGAGCACCCCCAATGCCACAGGCTGTGACGATCCGGAGTTTAGCGCGGGCTTTCGCG
>Ga0209061_1001048_pt1 | contig 51893 bp, 45 predicted proteins | sample Coa_R1_10_FD_187157 | JGI IMG/M metagenome (GOLD analysis project Ga0209061, IMG submission 187157) | Surface soil microbial communities from Centralia Pennsylvania, which are recovering from an underground coalmine fire - Coalmine... | ecosystem: Environmental > Terrestrial > Soil >...
CCCGGCGCGATCACCTCGTTCAGGCCGAGGCCGGGCGAGGTGAAGGTGTGCGGCATCGTGTCGTAGTTCACGACCGTCACCTCGTAGGTCCTGCCGACGTGCATCGTGAAGCTCGCGGAAACGAAGGCGTCGTGCACCTGGCCGTCCGGACCCCGCACGCCTCCGAGGGGTGGCGGGTTGACCTTGAGGGTCACCTTCTCCACCGCGGCCGGCGCGGTCCGAGGTCGGGCCGCAACCGAGGAGAGCTGCGCCACGACCTCGGCGTTGCCCGCACCTGGCGCCGTGAACCAGTCGTCGCCCCCGCCCGTGCCCTCGAGCGCCGCCCAGGCGAGGAGGACGACGACGGCGCCGAGCGCGGCGCCCACCGCGAGCCCGAAGCGCGGCGGGTGCGCGAGCTGCGCGCGGCGCGCCCGGTGTGCCTCGAGCCGACGCGCGGCCGGGGTGCCGAGGGCGTCGAGACGGCCGACGAGCCACGCGCCCGCGAGCGAGGCGGCGCGGCGCGGGCGGAGCTCGGTGGGAAGCGCCCGCCAGCGCTCGCCCGCCGCGTCGAGACCGGCGAGGGTCGGCCCGCGTCCTCGACGCTGATCACGGCTCGCGAACGGGCGTACCGCCTCGCTCGCCTCCTGCGCCGGGCGCGTCCTGCGCAGCGCCGACGTGCCGAGGGCGTCGAGACGGCCGACGAGCCACGCGCCCGCGAGCGAAGCGGAACGCGGCGCGCGCCGCACGAGCCGGCCGATGGCGCGGCGCAGGCGGCACGCCAACGCGTCGATCGTCGTGCCGGGCTCTCCTGTGCTGGGGTACGCCGCCACGGTCAGGCGACCACCGTCACGTCGCCGCGCATGAAGCCGTCGTGCATCATCGCCCAGGCGTCGCACGGCGTCGCGCAGTACCACCCGTAGGTGCCGGTCCTCGTCGGCTTGATGACGAAGGTGGTGACCTTCGGCGCCGCGGCGCTCCCCGGCGCGATCACCTCGTTCAGGCCGAGGCCGGGCGAGGTGAAGGTGTGCGGCATCGTGTCGTAGTTCACGACCGTCACCTCGTAGGTCCTGCCGACGTGCATCGTGAAGCTCGCGGGAACGAAGGCGTCGTGCACCTGGCCGTCGGGACCCCGCACGCCTCCGAGGGGTGGCGGGTTGACCTTGAGGGTCACCTTCTCCACCGCGGCGGCCGCCGGCGCGGCCGCCGCCAGGGGCGACGGCGCAGCGGCCTGCCGGCTCCCGGTCGTGACGGCGGTCCAGATCGCGCCGATGCCCGCCGTCAGGCCGAAGAGGACCCCCGCGAAGAGCACGAGCGCGGCGAAGAGCGTCAGCGCACCGGCGACGGGGTGGTGCTCCGGCTCCGCTCCGGGGGCTTGCGTCGTCACTGCCATGTCGTCTCCTCCCGTCGGACCCAGCTGGGCATCGCTCCGAGGATCGCCCGGCACCTGCGCAGCCGGTAGGGGCGAAGCCCGGTGCTGGGTCGCGTGAATCCACGCGCGTGAGATCACCCGGGCTCCTCCTCGCCGCCCCGCCGGAGCGGCCCGGCCCGAGTGGCGCAGGCACCCGGCCACTCCCCGCCGCACGGCAGATCGGGCCCGCGAGGGCCGTCGCGCGTGGCGATCCGCTCGAGGACGGAGGGAATCGGCGAGCTCGCGAGCTCGACGTGGGCCGCACGGCAGCGGAGACGGTCGGCCCGACGGCTGTCGGCACCGCTCGCTCGGTCGCACGCTCGCCACCGGGAGCCGGGTCGGGGCGGGCGAGGTGCGTCGCTGGCGCTGCAGCCACGATCGCGCGTCGCGCACACGGACCGAGCGCGCACTCGGCGCCGAGCCGGGCTCGGGGCACGGGGACGGCGAGGTCGCCGATGGCACGCCCCCGAGCCTCGGAGAGGTTGCCCCGATCGCCGACGCGCCGCAGGAGCGCCTCGGCTGCCAGCTCACCCAGCGGCGCGCCGACGATCGGTCCGAGTGCGGGACCCTGGCGAACGAGCGGTCACAAAGGGGCGGCTCGCGAGACGCCGGTCGTGCGCATCCTGCGCGGCGAAGGGGCGAGATCCGGCTCCTCTGGCCGCACGACGTCTCGGCCCACGGAGCGGGTCGCTCCGGCAGGTCCTTCGCTCCGGTGACGGACGCGGCGCCGCGCGGTCAGCGAGGTCCCGGAGGCGACGCCCCCCCGCCGCTGCGTTCGCCCCGATCGCCTCGCGTCGGTCCGTCGAGAGCCTGCGGGCGAGACCCCCGTCGGCCGCCCGGCTCCCGCACGAGACCCAGCCGGATCGCCGGTCGCGCCGAGCGGAGGGAGTGGGATTCGAACCCACGGTACGCAGTGCGCACAACGGTTTTCGAGACCGCCCGATTCGGCCGCTCTCGCATCCCTCCGGCGGGCGAGGCTAGCCGATGGCCGGCGCCGCCACGCCAGCGGCGCCGCGCCCGCTCGCGGCCGGTCCAGGCCGGCTCACGTCGGGCGGCCGCCCGCGCCGCGAGGGCGCCGGCCGGCGAAGAAGGCCTGCACGAGCTGTCCGCACTCCTCGGCCAGCACGCCGGCGCGCAGCTCCGGCTCGGCGTTGAGGCGGGGGTCCGCGCAGAGGTTGTAGAGCGAGCCGCACGCACCCGCCTTCGGGTCGAAGGCACCGAAGACGACCCGGCGCAGGCGCGCCAGCACGATCGCCCCCGCGCACATCGCGCAGGGCTCGATCGTGACGACCAGGGTGCACTCGCCGAGGCGCCACCGCCCCAGCGCGGCCGCCGCCTGGCGCAGGACGAGCAGCTCGGCGTGCGCGGTCGGGTCCGCCAGGCGTTCGCGCTCGTTGTGCGCCCGTGCGACGACACGGCCCGCGGCCAGCACAAGAGCACCGATGGGGACGTCGTCGTGAGCGAGCGCCGCTCGGGCCTCCTCGATCGCGAGGCGCATGGCCGCCTCGTCGGCGAGCTCCTCGTCGGCCGACACGGGACCGTCCACGCTGCCTCCCTCCGTGCGGAACGTCGCGGCACCCCGCCGCCTGGACCGGCGCGACGGGATGGCTGCGGAGCTGCTTCACCACCGGTCCAGGCCGAGAGCGCTCAGCCCCGCCCTCCGGCGTGCCCACGATCTGGGCCGAGGGGCGAACCCCTCCTCGGACCCTGCTCCGGATCGCCGATGCCCTCGACGCTGCGTCGTGTCCCAGGGAGCGCACCTCGGCGTGAAGGTGCCACGGTCGCCCGGTCGGGAGCGGCACGAGCGGCGATTTCCGACCTCGCCGGGTTGGCCGATCTGCACGCCTCCTCCCCGGTCGGCTCGCGCCGCTCTCGTGCCTCGTCGTCCGAGGACCTGCGTGGACGGGCTGTGGCGCGCTCCGAGACGTCCCGTCGGGCGCTCGCCGCACGGGACAGCCGGCTTCGTCGCGCTGCGCTCGCTCGCTCGTAGCCACCGCTCATGAGGGCCCCTCCCCGGAGCACCGAGGATGGTAGCCATCCCGGAACGCACCGACGCAGTCCCTGGGCGCCGCGAGCGCTCTGGGAGCGTGCGGCTCGCCCAGCCGCGCCGGCTGCCGACGCCCGGCCTTGCGTAGGTGCCGAGCTGCTCGTGCCAGGCCGTCAGGTCCGACGCCCCCGTCGTCGCCGGCGACGCGCTCGACCCGGCGACGGCTCGCGCCGCCCGCCGTCGAGGCCGCCCCGGCACGTCGGCGCGCCGAGCCGGGCGGCTCGTCGCAGAGAGGGCCTCGGGTCCCGCGGGACCTCGCGAGCGGAGGAGGTGGGATTCGAACCCACGGTCCCTTGCAGGACACACGATTTCCAATCGTGCCGATTCGGCCGCTCTCGCACTCCTCCGGAGCGGCCCGACGCTATCGTGTCGGTGCCGCCGCCGAGCGCAGTGGCCGGGTTCTGCGCAACGTGGCCCCGTGAACCGAGTCAGGGCCGGAAGGCAGCAGCTCTCAGCGGAACGCCGCGTGTGCCGCAGGGGACCTGGCCACTGCGCCCGACGGCGGCTCGCCCGCACGCCGTAGGCTCGACACGATGGCCGAACGAAGCGCTCCCGAGGTGGCAGCCGAGGGCCCCTACCAGTCCCTCTACCGGCGGTTCCGGCCCCAGCGCTTCGCCGAGGTGCGCGGGCAGGACCACGTCACCCGGGCGCTGCGCAACGCGGTACGAGACGGACGGGTCGCCCACGCCTACCTGTTCAGCGGGCCCCGAGGCACGGGCAAGACCTCGACGGCGCGGATCCTCGCCAAGGCGCTCAACTGCGCCGCCCCCGAGGACGGCGAGCCCTGCGGGACCTGCGACTCCTGCGCCGCCATCGCGGCGGGCCACTCCTTCGACGTCCACGAGCTCGACGCCGCGTCGAACAACGGCGTCGACAGCATGCGCGACCTCGTCGCGCGCGCCGCGCTGACGAGCCCGGGCAAGTGGAAGGTCTACGTCGTCGACGAGGTCCACATGCTCAGCGCCAGCGCGTCGAACGCGCTGCTGAAGACGCTCGAGGAGCCGCCGGACCACGTCGTGTTCATCCTCGCCACGACCGACCCGAAGAAGGTGCTCGCGACGATCCGAAGCCGCACCCAGCACTTCGAGTTCCGCCTCCTGCCCGAAGAGGTCCTCGAGCCGCTCCTCGCGGACGTGGCACGCCGCGCCGCCCTCGAGCTGCCGGAGGGCGCGCTCTCGCTCGCGATCCGCAAGGCCCGCGGATCGGCACGCGACGCCCTGTCGGCACTCGACCAGGTCGCCGCCAGCGGGGTGACCGACGACGGCGAGCAAGCCGTCGTCGAGATCGTCGCCGCGCTCGCCAACCAGGACACCGCCGGCGCCCTCGCCAGCCTCGACGCGGCGCTCCGCGCCAGCGGGGACCCCCAGCAGCTCGCCGTCGACCTCGTCGAGCGGCTGCGCGCCGGCTTCCTCGCGCTCGTCGCCCCGCGACGCGCGGGGGTCCACCTCGACGCGGCGGTGCTCGCCGAGGCGCAGCGGCTCGGAACGGCGCGCTGCGTCCGGGCGCTGGAGCTCATCGGCACGGCGATCGTGGCGATGCGCGACGCCCCCGAGCCGCGCGTCACGCTCGAGGTCGCGCTCATCCGCCTCACCCACCCCGAGGCCGACGACTCCGTCGCCGCACTGGCCGAGCGGCTCGCCCGCGTCGAAGAGCGTGTCGCGCACCTCGCGCCCGTCGAGGCTGGCCCTCCGCCGAGGAGGGCCGCCGACAGCGCGCCCGCAGCCTGGCGGAGCGAGGCACCGGCCGGTGCCCGCCTGGCCCTCGGTGCCTACCGCCGACCGGGGGGACCGGCCGCCGGCCCCCCGCAGGCGGCGCCTCCTGCCGCCGAGGAGCCGGCTGCGCCCGAGCGCGAGGCGACGCCGCAGGGCGCGGGCGACTGCCCCGAGCGCGACGCCCTCGTCGCGGCGTGGGGTGACCACATCCTCGCCGCGCTGCGCCCGAAGGTGAAGGCCGTCTACCTGGCGGGCCGCTTCGTCGGGACCGAGGGTCCCGATGCCCTCTTCGCGCTGCCGAACGAGGCGCACCTGCTCCACGCCGAACCGCTGCGCGCCGAGGTGGCGAGCGCGCTCTCTGCGCACTTCGGCCGACCGATCGGCCTCCGCCTCGTCGTCGACGGCGCGCCACGGCAGCGAGCACCCGAGGACTCCCTCGAAGCCGGCGTGGAGGACGAGAGCAACCCCGATCCCGACGACGACCTCGCGCCGGCCGGGAGCGCCCCCGAGCCGACGGGGCTCACCGTGGCCGCGGACCGCCTGCTCAAGGCGTTCCCCGGAGCCGAGGAGGTCTGAGGTGGACGACGCGCCGAACGCCGGCGGCCGGGGTGGGTCGTCCGCGCGCCTCGCCGGCGTCGAGCGCGCGGGCGAGCCCTCGCTCGCCAGGCGCGCCGCACCGGACCAGGGGGCAGGCGATCGCGTGCGCGACGGCGCGCCGGGTCGCGCCGCGGCGGCTCGCGAGGCCCGCCTCGAGAGGGCGGGCGGCGCCTCGGCCAGCGTCTCGGGCCAGCTCGGCGGCGAGCCGGCGTAGGCGAGGAGCTCCCCTGCCGCTGTTCGACGGACCGATCCAGGACCTCGTCGACGAGCTCGGTCGCCTCCCGGGCATCGGGCCGAAGTCGGCGCAGCGCCTCGCCTTCCACCTCCTCAAGGTGGCGAAGGAGGACGCGCTGCGCCTGGCCGCGGCCATCGTGGAGGTGCGCGAGCGCGTCGTCGTCTGCGAGGTCTGCTTCAACATCGCGCTCTCGGCGCGCTGCACGATCTGCGCCGACGACCGTCGCGACCCGACGCTCGTCTGCGTCGTCGAGGACCCTCGCGACATCGTCGCCATCGAGCGCACCCGCGAGTTCCACGGCCGCTACCACGTGCTCGGCGGGGCGCTCAACCCGATCGAGGGGGTCGGCCCCGAGCACCTGCGCGTGCGCGAGCTGCTCGCCCGCATCGAGTCCGAGGGCGTGCGCGAGGTCATCGTGTGCACGAACCCGAACCTCGAGGGCGACACCACCGGCCTGTACCTCGCCCGGCTCCTCCGCCCGCTCGGGATCACCGTGACACGCATCGCGAGCGGGCTGCCCGTCGGCGGCGACCTCGAGTACGCCGACGAGCTCACGCTCGGCAGGGCGCTCGCCGGCCGGCGCGAGCTCGAGGCCTGAGGCACCGGCTCGCTGGCGCCGGTAGCCTTCGTGCGATGTCCGAGACGGCCGTCGACGAGCTCGCCGCCGCCCGCCTCGCCGACCTCGAGCGGCGCAAGGAGGCGGCACGCAACGCCGGGACGCCCCGGGCCCTCGCGGCCCACCGGGCGAGGGGAAAGCTGACGGCGCGCGAGCGAATCGACCACCTCCTCGACCCGGGCTCGTTCCAGGAGCTCGACGCCCTCGTGCGCCACCGCGCCCACGGCGCCGGCCTCGACGACAACCGTCCCTACACCGACGGCGTCGTCTGCGGCTACGGGACGATCGACGGGCGGCGCGTCTGCGTGTACAGCCAGGACTTCACCGTCTTCGGCGGGTCGCTCGGCGAGGCGCACGCCGAGAAGATCAACAAGGTGCAGGACCTGGCGCTGCGCACCGGCGTCCCCCTCGTCGGCCTGCTCGACGGGGGCGGGGCGAGGATCCAGGAGGGCGTCGCGGCGCTCAACGGCTTCGGCGGCATCTTCGTGCGCAACGCCCGCGCCTCGGGGGTGATCCCGCAGATCAGCGTGATCCTCGGGCCGTCGGCCGGCGGCGCGGTCTACGCGCCGGCGCTCACCGACTTCGTCTTCATGGTCCAGGGCACGAGCCACATGTTCATCACCGGTCCCGACGTCGTGCGCGCCGTGACCGGCGAGGACGTCGACGCAGAGCAGCTCGGCGGCGCGATGACCCACGCGACGCGCTCGGGCGTCGCCGCCTTCGTCGCCCCCGACGAGCGCTCCTGCCTCGAGGACGTGCGCTACCTGCTCTCCTTCCTGCCGTCGAACAACCTCGAGGAGCCGCCCTCGGTGCCGTGCACCGACGACGTGGGCCGCCTCGTGCCGGAGCTGCGCGACCTCGTCCCGTCCCGGCCGAACCAGCCTTACGACATGAAGCGGCTCATCCAGGCTGTCGTCGACGACGGCGAGTACCTCGAGTACCTCGCGCACTTCGCCACGAACCTCACCTGCGGCCTCGCGCGCATCGGCGGCGAGGTCGTCGGGATCCTCGCCAACCAGCCGCAGGTGCTCGCCGGGGTGCTCGACATCGACGCGTCGGAGAAGGGTGCTCGCTTCGCCCGCACCTGCGACGCCTTCAACATCCCCCTCGTCACCTTCGTCGACGTCCCCGGGTTCATGCCCGGGACCGACCAGGAGTTCGGCGGGATCATCCGGCACGGCGCCAAGCTCCTCTACGCCTACTGCGAGGCCACCGTCCCCCGCATCCAGGTGATCGTTCGCAAGGCCTACGGCGGCGCCTACATCGTGATGGACTCGAAGTCGATCGGCGCCGACATCGCCCTCGCCTGGCCCTCGGCGGAGCTCGCCGTCATGGGCGCCGAGGGCGCTGTCGAGATCGTGCACCGGCGCGAGCTCGCCGAAGCCGCCGACCCCGAGGCGCTGCGCGCCGAGCTCGTCGCGCGCTACGCCGAGCGCTTCACGAACCCCTACCTCGCGGCCGAGCGCGGCTACGTGGACGACGTCATCGACCCGGCCGAGACGCGGCGCGCCCTCGCCCGCAGCCTGGAGCTCCTCGCCTCCAAGCGGGAGGACCTGCCGCGGCGCAAGCACGGCAACATGCCGCTGTGAGCGGCGGCCGGCCCGCGGACGGCGAGGGTGCCGCACCGCTCGCGCCTCCACCGGACGTGCTCGCGGCCATCGAGCTCGCGGTCGAGCGCTGCTGGGCGCGCGCCGAGCCGACGCGCGCCCGGCAGCCCGGCTGGGAGCCGAAGGCCCGCTACCGCTGGCGTCTCAGCGCGCGCCCGTGGTCCGGGCCGCCCCACCTCCGGCGGGACCGGCCCTGGCGCTGACCGGGCGGCGCGCCGGCGATCCGAACGTCTGTTCGACCCCACCGCCTAGAATCCCGCCGATGGGCGCCCCCGACCCGCTCGCCTCCTTCCACCCCGCCCTCGCCGAGTGGTTCCGCCGCACCTTCCCGGCCGGGCCGACCAGCGCCCAGGCAGCGGGGTGGGCCGCCATCGCGGCGGGAAGCGACACGCTCGTCGCTGCCCCGACCGGTTCGGGCAAGACGCTCGCCGGCTTCCTCGTGGCGATCGACCGCTGCCTCAAGGCCCCGGCGGGCGCCGAGCGAAGGGGCACCTCGGTCGTCTACGTCTCGCCGCTGCGGGCGCTCACCGTCGACGTGCGCGAGAACCTCGAGGGCCCCCTCGCCGCCATCGCGGCGCTCGGGCGAGAGCTCGGCTTCGCCCTGCCCGAGGTGCGCGTCGGTGTGCGCAACGGCGACACGCCGGCCGCGGGACGCGCCGCGCTCGTGCGCGACCCGCCCGACATCCTCGTCACGACGCCCGAGTCCCTCTACCTCCTCGCCACGGCTCGACGCGGGCGCGAGCTGCTCGCCGGGGTCGAGACGGTCATCGTCGACGAGATCCACGCCCTGGCGCGCGACCGGCGCGGCGCGCACCTCGCGCTCACCTTGGAGCGCCTGGAGCGCATCGTCGCCGCCGGCCGCCCTGGCGCCCGACGCCCGACGCGCATCGCGCTGTCCGCGACCCAGCGGCCCATCGAGGCGCTCGCCCGCCTCCTCGTGGGCGCGGGCCCCGAGCGCAGCCTCGCCGACGGCTCCCCCCGCTGCACCGTCGTCGACGTCGGCCACCTCCGGCGCCTCGACCTCGCCGTCGAGCTCCCCGCCGACGAGCTCGGCGCGGTGGCGTCGACGGGCCAGCTCGGCGACCTCGTCGCGTCGCTCGCCGCGCAGGTCCGAGCGCACCGCACGACGCTCGTCTTCGTCAACACGCGCAAGATGGCCGAGCGCCTCGCCTACCTGCTCGCCGGCGAGCTCGGCGAGCAGGTGGCGGCGCACCACGGCAGCCTGTCGGCCGAGCGCCGGCTCCTCGTCGAGGCGCGCCTTCGCGCCGGCGAGCTGCAGGCCGTCGTCGCCACGGCCTCGCTCGAGCTCGGGATCGACGTCGGGCCCGTCGACCTCGTCTGCCAGGTCGGCTCACCCCGGGCGATTGCCACCTTCCTCCAGCGCGTCGGGCGCGCCTGCCACCGGCTCGACGGCGTGCCGAAGGGCCGCCTCTACCCGCTCACCCGGGACGAGCTCGTCGAGTCGCTCGCGCTCCTCGCCGCGGTGCGTGCCGGCCAGCTCGACGCGGTGCGCCCGCCGGTGGCGCCGCTCGACATCCTCGCCCAGCAGATCGTCGCCGAGTGCGCCGCCGCCGGGGAGGAGGGGATCCGCGAGGCGGAGCTCGCCGCGCTCGTCCGCCGGGCCGCGCCCTACGCCGACCTCGCCGACGAGGACCTCGAGGCGGTCGTGACCCTCGTGAGCGAGGGGGTGACGACCGGACGGGGCGTGCGCGGGGCGCACGTGCGGCGCGACCGGGTGAACGGCGTCCTGTCGGCGCGCCGGGGGGCCCGGCTCACGGCGACGACGTCGGGCGGCGCGATCCCCGAGCTCGCGGACTACCGCGTCGTCGTCGACGGCGACGACGCCCTCGTCGGCACCGTCCACGAGGACTTCGCGGTCGAGGCGATGGTGGGCGACGTCTTCCTCCTCGGGAGCAACTCGTGGCAGGTGCGCCGCGTGGAGGCGGGAACGGTGCGCGTCGTCGACGCCCGCGGCGCCCCCCCGACGATTCCGTTCTGGCTCGGGGAGGCGCCGGCACGCACCGACGAGCTGGCCGACGCCGTCTCCGCCTGCCGCGAGCTCGTCGAGCGCTCGCTCGAGCGCGGCGGCGTTCGGGCCGCCTGCGAGGCGCTCGCCCGATGGTCGGGCGAGGACGGACGGCCGATCGAGGAGGCCGTCGCCTACCTCGCCACGGCGCGCGCCGAGCTCGGTGCGCTGCCGACGAAGTCCCGCCTCGTCGTCGAGCGCTTCTTCGACGACGCCGGCGGCATGCAGCTCGTCGTGCACTCGCCCTACGGCGCGCGCGTCAACCGCGGCCTCGGCCTCGCCCTGCGCAAGCGCTTCTGCCGGACCTTCGACTTCGAGCTCCAGGCGGCGGCGAGCGACGACGCCGTCGTGCTCTCCCTCGGCGCACAGCACGCCTTTCCGCTCGAGGCGGTCACGGCCTTCCTGTCGCCGGAGACCCTGCGCGACCTGCTCGTCCAGGCGGTCCTCCCGACGCCGATCTTCGCCGCGCGCTGGCGCTGGAACGTGTCGCGCTCGCTCGTCTCCCCCCGCTACCGGGGGGCCCGGCACCTGCCGCCGGCGATCCAGCGGATGGAGGCGGACGACCTGCTGGCCGCCGTCTTCCCGGCCCTCGCGGCGTGCCAGGAGAACGTCTCGGGGCCCATCGCCGTCCCCGATCACCCCCTCGTGCGCCAGAGCGTCGAGGACTGCCTGAGCGAGGCGATCGACTACGAGGGCCTCGCCCGGCTCGTCGAGGGGCTGCGCACCGGCCGCGTCGCTGCCCGCTGCGTCGACACCGTCGAGGCGTCCGTGCTCTCGCACGAGATCCTCGCCGGCCGGCCCTACACCTTCCTCGACGGCGCCCCCCTCGAGGAACGCCGGACCCGAGCGGTCCCGCTGCGGCGCGGCATCCCGCTCGAGGCCCACGACCTGAGCGTGCTCGACGAGGCGGTCGTCGCCGAGGTGCGCCGGGAAGCAGCTCTCGTGCCGCGGGACGCGGACGAGCTCCACGACCTGCTCATGTCGGCCGTCGTGCTCCGGCCCGACGAGGCGCTCGAGGCGCGCTTCGCGGCGCTCGTCGCGCGCGGGCGCGCGGCGCTCGTCGACCAGGGCGGCACGGCCTTCTGGTGCGCGACCGAGCGGCGCCCCGAGGCCGAGGCCCTCCTGCCCGGCGCGACCTTCCGGCCGGACGTCGCGCTCCGCGACCGGGCGCCCGTCGGGCGCAGCGAGGCGCTCGTCACGGCGGTGCGCGGCCACCTCGAGCTCCTCGGTCCGGCGAGCGCGGCCGAGCTCGCCGCGGCGCTCGGCGCGGTGCCGGGCGACGTCGAGGTGGCGCTGCTCGAGCTCGAGGGCACCGGCGCGGCCCTGCGCGTCCTCGAGGGGAGGTGGTGGTCCCGCCGCCTCGCGGCGCGGGTCCACCGGCGCCAGCGCGACCGGGAGCGGTCCCGCTTCGAGCCGGTGAGCGTGCGCCACCTCGTCCGCTTCCTCCTCGAGTGGCAGCACGCGACGCCGACGTCGCGCCTCGCCGGCCTCGACGGGCTCGCCACGGTGCTCGGCCAGCTGCAGGGGATCGAGGCGCCCGTCGGCGCCTGGGAGTCGTCCATCCTCCCCTCGCGCGTCGCCGGGTACTCGCCCGCGCTCCTCGACGAGCTGTGTGCCCACGGGGAGGTCGCCTGGGGCCGGCTCTCGCTGCCGGCGGCCCCGGCCGAGCAGCGCCGTGGCGGCGCCACGCCCTCGAGCGCCACCCCGGTGGCCCTCGTCCGCCGCGACGACCTGCACTGGCTCCTCGCCGCGGCGCGCGGCGGGGCCGAGGTCCCCGCAGGGCCGCCCGGGGCCGCCGGCGAGGTGCGCGAGGTGCTCGAGGCGCGCGGGGCGCTCTTCTTCTCGGACCTGTGCGCCGCGACCGGGCGACTCCCGCTCGAGATCGCCGAGGCGCTCTGGGACGGCGTGGCGAGGGGGGCGCTCGCCTCCGACGGCTTCCAGACGGTGCGGGCGCTCCTCTCCGGCCGCTACCGTGCGCCCGCCCGCCGCCACGAGGCTCGATTCGGCGGCCGGCTGCGCGCTGCCCCGCTGCGCCGCCGCCTGCCGAGCGCGCTCGCCGGGGGACGCTGGTCGCTCCTGCCGGGAGCGCGTCCAGCGGACTTCGAGCCCGACGACCTCGCCGACGCGCTCGCCGCCCAGCTGCTCGAGCGCTGGGGGATCGTCTTCCGCGACCTCGCCCGGCGCGAGGCCATCGCCCTGCCCTGGCGGGAGGTGCTCTGGGCGCTCCGCCGGCTCGAGGCCCGCGGCGTCGCACGAGGCGGGCGCTTCGTCGCCGGGGTCGCCGGCGAGCAGTTCGCCCTGCCGGAGGCGCTCGAGCTCCTCCGACGCGTCGCCGCGCGCCCGCTCGAGGGGGCGGTCGTGCGCCTGTCGGCCGCGGACCCGCTCAACCTCACCGGCATCGTGCTCGCCGGCCCGCGGCTGCCCGCACTCGCCGGCCGCGAGCTCGTCCTCACCGACGGCCTCGTCCTCGACGAGGGCGCACCGGCGAGCGGGCGCGCGTCGTAGCCGGCGGTGCCCGCCCACCAGCTACCGTCGTCGCGATGGCAGGCGAGGGAGCGTCGGCAGGGGGGAACGCACGACACTCGGACGCGGCGGACCGCAGGGTCGTCGAGCTGTTCGCGCTCGTCGGCGAGGCCGCCGCGGGCGCGACGCACGCCCTCGTCTCGGGCGACCGCCAGGCCGGCCGCGAGCTCGCGGAGCGCGACGCCGTGATCGACGCCCTCTTCCACGAGGCCGGCGGCCTCGTCGAAGCCGAGCTGCTCGGCGAGGGCGTACCGACGCAGCGCAAGCGCCACCTCCTCGCCCTCTACCGCATGCTCCCCGAGCTCGAGCGCAGCGGCGACCTCGCGGAGCACGTCGCCCAGCGAGCGACTCGGCCCATCGCGACCGAGATGTCCCCACGCGCCCGCGGCCTCGTCGAGCGAATGGGGGAGGTCGCGAGCGAGATGTGGCGGCTCGCCGCCGACGCCTTCGCCGAGCGCGACCCCGGCCTGGCGGAGCGTGTGGCCGTGCTCGACGACGAGATGGACGACCTCCACATGACGTTCATCGCCGAGGTCGTCGGGGCTGGGCTGCCGACCCAGGTCGCCATCGAGCTCGCCCTCATCGGCCGCTTCTACGAGCGCCTCGGGGACCACGCCGTCAACCTCGCGCGCATCGTCCCCGGGACGGGCGAGCAGTTCCACCCGGGCGGCGACTGACACGAGGTCCTCTCCTCGCGCCCGTCGCGAGTGCGCACGCCGGACCTCGTTGCATGCCCTCGCAGACATCTCGGCCGAGCCCGTCACGTGGTGGGGTCGCAGCACCTGGCGGACGTTCGCCCGACGCGCCAGTCGGAGATGCGGAGCCTGACGCCCGGAACTCCCCAGTCCTCCAGCGAGGCGGGGAGCTCCCGAGGACCGCTCGTCCTCGAAGCCCCCGACGGCGGCGCCCGGGACCTCCCGGCCGAGAGCCTCGGCGACCACGTCATGGTCGCTGCGCACGTGCGGCGCGTGACGTCCAGGTCGACGGGAGGGGAACCTGGCGTGCTCGAAGCGCCGGGCGCGACGCGCCTCGTCGAGACGCCTCGCACGCAGGCGTCCGTCACGAGCGACCCGGCGGACCGGTCGACGCGGCGACGGGGCTGCGAGAACGAGGCGACGTCGCGCCGATCGGGGCTGGGTCGCTGGCGCTCGTGTTCCGCCCGTCCGCGGTCGGCCATCGTGCCCCCAGTCGTCGAGGAGCCCTCCAGCTCGGTCGCTTCTCGGCTCTGGGACGAGGCCGATCGAGTTGCGTCGTCGCGACTCGTCGACGCAGAAGGGAGGGCGGCCCTGGCGACGGCTCGCCGGCTGGCGCGGATCGACGCGTCGGGGCTCAGAGAGGCCGTCCGCGCGCTGGAAGGACTCCACGACCAGCTCGACGTGATCGAGGTCACCGAAGGCCTCGTCCGGGAGGCCGGAGGTCTGGCCGAGCAGCTCGGCCTCCGTGGCTACGACGCCGTGCACCGGGCCTCGGTGAGGCTCGTCGCCGACGCCGAGACGGTCCTGGCGACAGGAACCCAACGCCTTCTCGTCGCTGCTCGGGCACGAGGACTCGCTACGGCCGATCTGACCGGGTGAGCCGGCGAGCCCCCCTCCCGCCGTCCTGCTTCTCGTCGTCTTCGTCTTCTTCTCTTCTTCCACGGCAACCTGATCGCTGGCGAGCCGGGCCGGCGAGGACGAGCCGGGATCGAGACGATGATCTCGCCGGTGGCCCGGGCGCGGGCCGCGGGAATGCTGTTCGACCTCGGTGCAGATCCGCGCCTGGTGCTCGGCGCGCACGCACCTCGGCGAGTCCGCCGGTGCTTCCGGTCGCGTCCTCGAGCGCACCGAGACCGCGCCCCGCCAGCGCGAGATCTCGAGGGCCCTCGACATCGCCGGGCCACCGCTCGTGCACGAGATCGACACCGCCTCGAAGCCCCGCAGACGGTCCAAGCGGCCCGCCTGGGCACTCCGCATCTCCGACGCTCGTCACGTCGCGCCTGGTCGACGCCCAGGTCACGCCACCTGCCCAGGAACGGTCGAACTCGGGTGCAGTGCGGCCGGGTCGATGCCCTCGGCGGCCAGCTGGGCGAGCAGGTCGTCGGCGTCGGGGTTCGGGTCGAGTCGGGGCACGGGGGTGTGGCGGCGGCCGACGCCCGCGCTCGGCGCGAGGCAGCCGGGCGCACGCCACGCCTGGCGGCGCGCCTCGGCCACCGCCGGGCCATCGGTGGCGCCTCCCTCGGCCCGGTCCGCCCCGGCCGCCGCTCTGGACCGAGAGCCGCCTCGGCGTGGGCGAGGGGGGAGTTGAACCCCCACGTCCTTGCGGACACAGGAACCTGAATCCTGCGCGTCTGCCTATTCCGCCACTCGCCCGGCGCAGGCCGACACGTTAGCCCACGTCGGGTGCCCTGCCCTTCGCCCAGGTAGTGTGGATACACCATGGGACTCCAGCAGTTCGAGCAGCGGCTCGAGCGACTGGTCGAGGGGGCCTTCGCGAAGGCTTTCCGGGGCGAGCTGCAGCCCGTCGAGCTCGGTCGGCGCCTCACACGCGAGATGGACCTGCTCCGGGCCGTCTCGATCAGGGGTCTCATCGCGCCGAACGTGTTCCGGATCGAGCTGTCACGGGAGGACTACGAGCGCTTCGGCGGCTTCGTCGACGTACTCGAGCGGGAGCTCGCCGATGCCGCCCGCGACCACGCCCGCTCCGAGGGCTACCTCTTCCTCGGCCAGGTCTCGGTGGAGATCACACCCAGCGACGAGGTCGCCAAGAGCACCTTCGTGATCAGCGGCGAGGTCGTCGAGACCGAGGACGACACCGTGGGCTGGATGGTCCTGCCCGATGGCCGCCGCGTCGCCGTGACCGGCGAACCGCTGCTCATCGGGCGCCTCCCCGAGTGCGGGGTCGCCCTCGCCGACCCGAACGTCTCCCGGCGCCACGCCCAGGTCCAGCGCGAGGGGGACGCGGTCGTCCTGACAGATCTCGGCTCGACGAACGGGACACGGGTCAACGGAGCGCCGACGCGCCGCCACCGCCTGGCGGACGGGGACGTCATCACGGTCGGGGTGACGAGCCTGCGCTTCGAGGCGAACTAGCTGGCCGCCTTGCCATGTCTCACGGCCTGCTCGAGATCCTGCGCTACTTCTTCCTCGCCCTGGTCTGGCTCTTCTTCATCTACGCGGCACGCATGGTGGTCGTCGAGGTCCGGCGCGGACGCGACCAGGCCCCGGCCGAGTCGCTCCCCGGTCGCGACCGCCCGCGCGCCGAGCGCCACGGGGGCCTCAAGCTTCGCGTCGTGCAGCCCCGCAGGTGGCGTGGCCGCACCTTCGAGCTCGACGGGGAGGTCACCCTCGGCCGCTCGCCCGGCTGCGTCGTCGCCCTCGAGGAGGACACCTTCGTCTCGGCGGTGCACGCGCGCGTCTACGCCGCCGACGGCGAGTGCTACATCGAGGACCTCGGGTCGACGAACGGCACCTTCCACAACGGCGAGCCGGTGCACGGCCCGACGCCACTGCGACGGGGCGACCGGGTGACGGTGGGCCGGACCGTGCTCGAGGTCACCCGATGACGCCGGGGCCCCCGTGACCACGCTCGTCGCAGCCTGGGAGAGCGACGTCGGGCGGGTCCGCTCGACGAACCAGGACTGCGCCCTGGTCGACGGCAACCTCCTCGCCGTGGCCGACGGCATGGGCGGCCACGCCGCCGGGGAGGTCGCTGCCCGGGTCGCCGTCGACGCCCTGCGCGCCGCCTTCGACGGCCGACGCGGCCTCGCCGGACTCGTCGCGGCGACCGAGCAGGCGAACCGCGAGATCCTCGAACGGAGCGCGGCGGTAGCGAACCTGCGGGGGATGGGCACGACGCTCACGGCGGCGGCGATCGTCCCGAGCCCGCACGGCGACCGGATCGCCGTCGTCAACGTGGGCGACTCACGCGCGTACCTGTTCGAGCACGGCAGGCTGAGGCGCCTGACCGAGGACCACAGCGTCGTCGAGGAGATGCTGCGCCAGGGCGAGCTCACCCCTGCCCAGGCGGCGGCGCACCCGCACCGCCACATCCTCACCCGAGCGCTCGGTATCGATCCCGACGTCGAGGTCGACTCCTGGCTCGTCGACGCGAGGCCTCCGTCCCGTCTCCTGCTGTGCAGCGACGGCCTCACGAACGAGTGCAGCGAGGACGAGATCGCCCAGGTCCTGGCGACGACGCGTGACCCCGCGGCGACGGCCCACGAGCTCGTCCGCCGGGCCCTCGAGCACGGCGGCAGCGACAACGTGACGGTCGTCGTCGCCGACGTCGTCGCGGACGGCGGCCCGGGCCGTGACCCCGCGAGGACCGCCACCCGACGGCCGCCCGCGGCGGGTGCGAGCGCCCCCGAGCTGCCCGGCTCGCCGGCCGGGGTGGGCCCGACCGGCCCCGTGCCGGAGCTGCGCGGCGCCCGGCGGGCCGGTGGCCGCCGCAGGAGCGCGGGCGAGCGACTGGTCACCGCCCGCGTCGTGCTCTTCCTCCTCCTCCTGGCCGGGGTGCTCGGCGGCGCGGCCGGCTTCGTCGTCTGGTTCGACCGCGCGACCTACTTCGTCGGACTGCGGGGGGACCGCGTCGCCATCTTCGAGGGCCGCCCGGGCGGCCTCCTGTGGATGCGCCCGACCGTCGTCGAGGAGACGTCGCTCACGGCCGCGCAGGTGTTCCCGCCGACGCTGCCGCTGCTGCGCGCGGGCATCCTCGAGTCCTCCTTCGGCACGGCCCGCCAGGTCGTCGCCAACCTCGCCGCCCGCCGCTTCCTCGCGCCGGCGCCGGGATCGGCGACGGCCACGCCCGCGTCGGCGGCGCCGACGAGCGCCGGGGGCAGCACCGTGGGGAGGACCCGGTAGTGGACCGGCGCATCAAGCTCCTCGCCGCCGTCTTGGTGGCCTGCTTCGGGCTCCTCTTCCTCCAGCTCAACAACCTCCAGGTGCGCCAGGCGAGCGCGCTGCGCTCCTCGCCGTACGCGCCGAGGGAGCCCGGCAACAGCGACCCGTTCACCCAGCCGCGCGGCGACATCCTGAGCGCGGACGGCGTCGTTCTCGCCTACTCGACGCCGACGAAGGACGGCTACGGGGAGCTGCGCCGATACCCCGAGGGGCCCCTCTTCGCCGACATCACCGGCCGCTACGACGTCGTCGACTCGGCCGCCACCGGCCTCGAGGCCTACTACGACCGCTACCTCCGCCCGCACCCGAGCCCGTCGGGCAGCCTGAGCCAGCTGCTCACCGAGCACGTCGGGACGGACTCCATCATCCTCACGGTCTCGTCGACGCTGCAGCACGTCGCCGAGCAGGCCCTCGCCCCCTACCCCCAGGGCGCCGTCGTGGCGATCGACCCGCGCACCGGCGCCATCCTCGCCCTCTACGGCAAGCCGACCTACGACCCGAACCGCTTCGCCTCGCACGACCCGAAGGCGGTCCACCGCTACTACGAGTCGCTGAACCCGACGAGCGGGACCTCGCCGCTCATCGACTTCCCCGTCGCCCAGACGATCGCGCCCGGCTCGACCTTCAAGGTCGTGACGACCTCGGCGCTGTTCGACCACGCGCGCCGGTACCTCACGCAGGTCTTCCCCCAGCAGTCCGCGCTCAGCCTCCCGGAGACGAACCTGCAGCTGCACAACTACGCCGGCGAGGTCTGCGGCGGGGATCTGGCAGAGGTCCTGGCGGTCTCCTGCGACACGGCCTACGCGCGCCTCGGGCTCGAGATCGGGGCCGAGAACCTCGCACGCGAGGCGCAGGCCTTCGGCTTCAACCAGGTCCCGCCGATCGACCTGCCGGCGGGGGAGGTCGCCCCCTCCTACTTCCCGCCCGCCTCGAGCTTCGCCCAGAACCTGCCGGGCGTCGCCTACTCGGCCATCGGCCAGGAGAACGTGCGCGAGACCGCCCTCGAGGACGCGCTCGTCGTGGCAGCGATCGGCGACGGCGGGGTGATCATGGCCCCGCACCTGCTCTCGAAGGTGATCGACGACCAGGGCCACGTCGTCGCCAGCTACCACCCCCACCCGTGGCGGCGGGCCACCTCGGCGGCGACGGCCGACGCGGTGCGCCGCCTGATGCTCGGCGTGACCGCTCCGGGGGGCACGGCGGCGGGGGTCTTCCCGCCGGGCCTCGCCGTCGCGGCGAAGACCGGCACCGCCGAGACCGGCTCCTACGGGTGCTCGTCCACCTGGCTCGTCGCCACGGCGCCTGCCGGCGCCGGGGAGACGCCGCGGGTCGCGGTCGCCGCCGTCGTCCCCTCGACCGCCGGGATCGGCTGCAGCGAGACCGGCGCGCAGGTCGCCGGTCCGATCGTCGCCAAGGTGCTCACCGCGGCGCTGGCGCTGCCGTGAGCGGGCCCGCCGGCGGCAACGGCCCGACGGGCCCGGCGCGCACGAATAGGCTCGGGCGCACATGACCTCGCCCCCCCTCCCCCTCTACGGCAGCCGCTACGCGCTGGGAGAGCAGATCGCGCGGGGGGGCACCGCCCAGGTCTTCGCGGCTCGCGACCAGCTGCTCGACCGGCCGGTCGCGGTGAAGGTCCTCTTCCCGGAGCTGTCCTCGGACCACTCCTTCGTCGAGCGCTTCCGCCGCGAGGCGCAGGCGGCGGCGAACTTGTCGCACCAGAACATCGTCCCCGTCTTCGACTGGGGCGAGGCGGACTCCACCTACTACATCGTGATGGAGCTCGTCGACGGCGAGCCGCTGTCGTCCATCATCCGCTCCCAGGGGCCCCTCGACCCCGTCCAGGCCGCCTCCATCGCGTCGGACATCGCCCGCGCCCTCGCCTACGCCCACCGCCACGGCGTCGTCCACCGCGACGTCAAGCCGGGCAACGTCCTCATCACCGCGGACGGCCAGGTCAAGGTGACCGACTTCGGGATCGCCCGGGCGATGGGCTCGGACGAGCAGGTCACCCAGACCGGCCTCGTCATGGGCACGGCCACGTACTTCTCCCCCGAGCAGGCCCAGGGCCTCGAGGTGGACGGCCGCAGCGACGTCTACTCCCTCGGCGTCGTCCTCTACGAGATGGTCACCGGCCGACCGCCCTTCACCGGCGAGAACCCCGTCGCCATCGCCTACCAGCACGTGCGCGAGGAGCCGCCCGCGCCCCGCTCGCTCAACCCGGCCGTCCCCGTCGCCCTCGACGCCATCATCCGCCAGGCGATGGCGAAGCTCCCCGCCGAGCGCTACCGCTCCGCCGACGAGCTGCGCGCCGACCTCGATCGCTTCGTGCGCGGCCAGACGGTGCTCGCCGCCCCTCCCGACGCGCCCGCCACGGTTGCGATCCCCCGCCAGGTGCCGGCGGCGAGGGGCACCGTCGACCGGTACGACACCGATCGCGGCCGCTCGACGACGCCGTGGTGGGTCGCGGCGGGTGCCGCCCTCACGCTCGCGATCGCCGCCGTCGTCTACTTCGGCGGGCGCTCGCTCGGCTGGTTCGGCGCCGCGGCCTACGTGCGGGTGCCCCACGTCGTCGGGATGGCGCGCGCCAGCGCCGAGGCGACGCTGCGCGCCAGCGGCTTGCGCTACCGGGTCGACGTCGTCGCCGGCAGCGCCACGGACGCCGGTCGGGTCCTGCGCCAGCGGCCCGACGCCCCCGCGACCGCGCGGCAGGGCTCGCAGGTGCTCCTCGAGGTCGCCGGGCCGGCGCCGGTGCGCCCGCTGCCCCCCCTCGTCGGCCTCACCGTCGCCCAGGCCGAGGTCCAGCTGCGCGCCGCCGGCTTCACGGCGGCCCCGAAGGTCGTCTACGTCCCCGCGACGAGCGCCGACCAGCGCCAGCTGACCGTGATCAGCCAGAGCCCGGCGAGCGGCTCGACGGCACGGGTCGACACGGTCATCACCCTCGACGTCGTGAAGGGCACGAAGCTCGTCACCGTGCCGAACCTCACCGGCGACAGCCCGGCGCAGGCCGGCGCCGCGCTCGCGACCGCCGGGCTGAACGTTGCCGCGCAGCTGAACCCGGTCTTCTCCCCGACCGTCCCCGCCGGCGAGGTCGTGAGCACGAGCCCGCCGGCCGGGGCGTCGGTCGCCTCGGGGACGACGGTGACCCTCAACGTGTCGAACGCCGTCACCGTCCCCAACGTCGTCTCCCTCAGCCTCCAGGAGGCGGAGTCGCAGCTCTCGGCGGCGGGCCTCAACTACCGGGTGGCCGAGGTCCCGGCGCCCGCCACCGACCAGGTCGGCCTCGTCACGAACCAGTCGCCGCTGCCGGGCAAGGTCGTCCGCCCCCTCGCCACGGTGACGATCTTCGTCGGGGTCGCGAGCTCGACTGGCACGAGCCCGGGCACCGGCAGCACCGGCCCGCCCCCGCCGGGCAACAGCGGCGGCGCGCCCGGCCAGGGCTGAGCGCGGCCCGTCAGGCCGCTCGCCGGAGGAAGTTCTCGAGCAGGTGGCGCCCGCCGGTGGTGAGGATCGACTCGGGGTGGAACTGGACCCCCTCGACCGGTAGCTCCCGGTGGCGCAGCGCCATCACCGTGCCGTCGTCCGCGTGCGCCGTCACCTCGAGGCAGGGCGGCAGGCTGCGCTCGTCGACGACGAGCGAGTGGTAGCGGGTGGCCTCGAACGGGCTCGGCAGGCCTTCCAGGACGCCGGCGCCGTCGTGGTGGATGCGGGAGGTCTTGCCGTGCATCAGCGTCGGCGCGGCGACGACCGTGCCGCCGAAGACCTCGCCGATGCACTGGTGGCCGAGGCAGACGCCGAGCACGGGCAGGCCGGCGCCGCCGAGCGCGGCGATCGCCGCCTTCGAGATCCCCGCCTCGGCGGGCCGCCCCGGCCCGGGCGACACGAGGAGGGCGTTCGGCGCGAGGGCGGCGATGCCGGCCACGTCGAGGGCGTCGTTGCGCACGACCACCGGGACCGCCCCGAGCTCCCCGAGGTACTGGACGAGGTTGTAGACGAAGCTGTCGTAGTTGTCGACGACGACGACGCGCGGGCCCATCCCGGCCCCACGCTACCGGCCGGGCAGGCGAGCCGAGCCCGCAGGGCGCCGGTAATGTGCAGCCGTGGCCCAGCCGACCAGACCGCGGCGCGAGGGCCGACCCCGGCCGGGGCGCGCCGCGGGCGGGCGACGCCGGCCGGCCGCTGGCCGCTACACGCCGCCGACGCCGATCCGGGTGCGGCGAAGCCCCCGCTGGTACCCGTGGTTCCTGCTCGCGCTCCTCGCGCTCGGGGTCCTCGTCGTCATCTTGAACTACATCGAGGCGCTGCCGGCGAGCCCGACGAACTGGTACACGCTCGGGGGACTCCTCGCCGTGCTCGCCGCGGCCCTCCTCGCCACCCGCTACCGCTAGGCCCCCGACCTCCTCCGGGACTTGCACCCGGGAGGACAATGTGGACGACGCGGCGCGCACGAAGGAGGCGCGATGTACACGAAGGCGAACCTGTTCGGACACCCCATCCACCCGATGCTCGTGGCCTTCCCGGTCGCGAGCTACGTCGGGACGCTCGTCGGCTTCGCCGTCTACGCGGCGAACGGCCACCAGTTCTGGCTCAACCTCGCGATCGGCCTCGCCGTCGTCGGGGTCTGCTCGGCGGTGCTCGCCGCCCTCTTCGGCGCCGTCGACCTCGCACTCGGCGTGGCGCGCGGCTCGGCGGCACGCGCGACCGGGATCGCGCACGCCTCGGTGAACGTCGCCGCCCTCGGCCTGTTCCTCGCCGTGGTCGCCTCCTACGAGAGCCACTGGAACGGCCCGGCGACGAGCGCCACGCTCGGCCTCGCGCTGTCCGCCGCCGGCGCCGCGCTCACCGTGGCAGCGGGGGCGCTGGGCTGGCGCCTCGTCCAGACCTTCCACGTCGGCGTGCGCCTCACCCCCTCCCAGGCGCGCGACGACGCCGCCGTCCAGTCGACGGGGCGGATCCTCCACCTCAGGCGCCGCTCGGCCTGAGCGCCGCCTCAGGCGCTCGTGGCCGCCTCCTCGAAGCGGGCGGCCACCGAGCGCGCGAGGGCGCTCGCCACCTCGTCGAGCCCGAGGTCGGCGAGCGCGCCGAGCACGAGCCGCTCCCCGCCCGCCCGTCCGACGACGGCCGCCGGCACGCCGTGCGCCGCGGCGCGGGCGAGCACCTCGTCCGGGCGCGCCGCCGCGACGAGCGCCCGCCCCGGCGACTCGCCGAACAGGGCACGGTGGTCGCCGACCTCGACCGTGCAGCCGACGCCGGCTCGGGCCGCGCACTCGGCGAGGGCGACCCCGAGCCCCCCGTCGGCCAGGTGGTGCGCCCCGGTGACGAGCTCGGGGCCGCCGCGGGCCTGGGCGCCCACGAGCTCGCGCACGAGGCCGCACAGCCGGGCGTGGGCGCCGAGGTCGAGGGCCGGGAGCGACCCGCCCCGGTGGCCGCGCAGCGTGCGGGCCCAGCGCGAGCCGGCGAGGCTCGGCGTCCCCGCGCCGAGCACGACGAGGGCGTCACCCGCGCGCCAGCCGATGCCGACCGGCCGCCTCGCGAGCCCCTCGAGGAGGCCGACCACCGTGACGACGGGGGTGGGGACGATGTCGACGCCGCCCGCCTCGTTGTACAGGGAGACGTTGCCGCCGACGACCGGCAGCGAGAGCGCGAGGCAGGCCTCGCGCAGGCCCTCGACCACCTCGACGAGCTGCCACATCACCTCCGGGTGCTCGGGGTTGCCGAGGTTCAGGCAGTCGACGAGGGCGCGCGGCTCCCCGCCGGCGAGCGAGACGTTGAGGGCGGACTCGGCGACCGTCGCCGCGGTGCCGAGGCGGGGGTCGACGTCGCACCAGCCGGGGTTCGCGTCGGTGCTGAGGGCGAGGCCTCGGCCCGTGGCGGCGACGCCGGGCGCCGCGAGGCGCAGGACGGTCGCGTGCGCCTCGCCGGGGCCGAGCACGGTGTTCAAGAACAGCTGGTGGTCGTACTGGCGGTAGACGAAGGAGGGGTCGACCAGGAGGGCGAGCAGGTCGGCCCCCGTGTCGTCGGGCGCCGACAGGAGCGCCGGGTCCGCCGCCCGGCGCTCGGCCAGGTCCGCCGGCGGGGCGGCGGGGCGGTCGTAGCGGGGGGCGCCGTCCGCGAGCGAGCGCGCCGGAACCTCGGCCACGACCGGGCCACCGGCGCCCGACCGGACGCGCAGCCGACCCACGCCGTCGGGGTCCGGCGCGGTCACCCGACCGACCACGCGGGCCTCCACCTCCCACCGGCGGCAGACCTCCTCGAGCGCTCCGAGCGAGCCGGGCGCCACGATGGCGAGCATCCGCTCCTGGCTCTCGCTCGTCAGCACCTCGGCCGGTGCCATCGGCGCCTCCCGCAGGGCCACGGCCGAGACGTCGAGGTCCATGCCGAGCCCGGCGCGCGCCGCCGTCTCGCTCGCCGCGCAGGCGAGGCCCGCCCCGCCGAGGTCCTGGATCCCCACGACGAGGCCGGCGTCGATGAGCTCGAGGCACGCCTCGATGAGCCGCTTCTCCTCGTAGGGGTCCCCCACCTGCACGCTCGGGCGCTTCGAGGCCTCGCCGGCGGCGGCGACGCCGAAGCCGGACGAGGCGAGCAGGCTGACGCCGCCGATGCCGTCGCGCCCCGTCCTGCTGCCGAGCAGCACCGCGAGGTTGCCGACGCCGGACGCCCGGCCGAGCACGAGGCGGTCGGCGGGTACGAGGCCGAGGCAGAAGACGTTGACGAGCGGGTTGCGCGCGTAGCTCGGGTCGAAGGTCAGCTGCCCCCCGACCGTGGGGACGCCGACGGCGTTCCCGTAGCCGGCGATACCGCGCACGACGCCGTCGCAGATATAGCGGCTGTGCGGGTCCTCCAGCGGCCCGAAGAACAGCGCGTCCATGAGCGCAATGGGGCGCGCCCCCACCGCGAAGATGTCCCGCAGGATCCCCCCGACTCCCGTCGCCGCTCCCTGGTAGGGCTCGACGAATGACGGGTGGTTGTGGCTCTCGATGCGCAGCGCGACCGCGAGGCCACCGCCGACGTCGATGACGCCCGCGTTCTCGCCGGGACCGACGAGGACGTGGCGCGCCTCGGTGGGCAGGCGAGCGAGGTGGCGACGAGAGGACTTGTACGAGCAGTGCTCGCTCCACATGACCGCGTACATGGCGAGCTCCGCCTCGCTCGGGGAGCGCCCGAGCACCTCGACGATCGCCTCGAGCTCGTCGTCGGTGAGGCCGAGCGCCCGGTGCGCCGGCTGGCCGCCGCCTGGACCCTCACTCATTGGACGTCTTCCCCCACCTGCCACGTCTGCAAATCGCCACCTGCCACGCCCCTCATTTCCGTTTTGCAACGCGGCCCGACATGCGTCATAGTGGTCGCATGCCACCCACCAGGAAGCGCACCTCGATGACGTCCGAGCACAAGGCGGCGCTCGCCGCCGGTCGTGCCCAGGGCCTCGCCGTGCGCCGCTACCTCGAGGCGCTCGAGCGCACCCGCCCTCGGCGGGGCCGGCGCCCGAGCACCGAGCAGCTCGAGCGCCAGCTCGAGGAGATCGAGGCGCGCCTGCACGAGGCCGACCCGCTCCAGCGCCTCCACCTCATCCAGCAGCGCAAGACCCTGAAGGCGCGCCTCACCGAGAGCGGGGACTCGGAGGACATCTCGGCGCTCGAGGCCGCCTTCGTCGAGGCCGCCGCCGCCTACGGGGCGCGCAAGGGCATCGACTACTCGACCTGGCGCGAGGCGGGGGTGCCGGCCGAGGTGCTGCGCCGGGCGGGGATCCACCGCAGCGCCTAGCGGGCGGCCGAGGCCGACGGCTGCCCGAGCCGGCGGGGCGACGGCGCGCACGCGCCGAGGAAGGCGCCGAGGAGCACGAGCCCGTCCTCGGAGCCGAGCAGCGCCGAGCTCGCTCGCTCGGGGTGCGGCATGCACCCGACGACGTTGCCCGCCTCGTTCGCCACGCCGGCGATCGAGGCAGTCGACCCGTTCGGGTTCTTCACGTAGCGCAGCACGACCTGCCCGTTCGCCTCGAGGCGGGCGAGGGTCGCCGCGTCGCAGGTGTAGTTGCCCTCGTAGTGGTTGATGGGCAGACGAAGGCGCGTCCCGACCGGGACGCCGGCGGTGAGCACCGACGCCTGCGAGGCGACCTCGCAGGTCACCGTGTCGCAGATGAAGCGCAGGCCGGCGTTGCGCCGGAGCGCGCCCGGCAGCAGACCGGCCTCGGTGAGCACCTGGAAGCCGTTGCAGATCCCGAGCACCGGTCCGCCCTCCGCGGCGAAGCGGGCGATCGCCCCCGTCACCGGCGAGAAGCGGGCGATCGCGCCGGGTCGCAGGTAGTCGCCGTGGGCGAAGCCGCCGGGGAGGACGACGGCGTCGAGGCCACGGAGGTCGTCGCTCGCGTGCCACACGAGGCGGGCGCTCGCGCCGAGGAGCTCGAGCGCCGCGGCGACGTCGTGCTCGCAGTTGGAGCCGGGGAAGGTGACCACGCCGACGGTCGCGCTCATGGCGCCGGCGCGATGGTGATCGAGGCGCGCTCGATGACCGGGTTGGCGAGCAGGCGCGCGCACATCTCCTCGACCTCGCGCCGCGCACCCTCCTCGTCGCTGGCCTCGAGCGCGAAGCGCACCAGCTTGCCGACCCGCACGTTGCGCACGCCGGCGAAGCCGAGGGCGGGCAGCGCCCGCTCGATCGTCTGGCCCTCGGGGTCGGCGATGCCCTCCAGCCCCCGGACCTCGACGGCGACCTCGAAGTTCACGGCGCGCAGGGCGCGACGCCCCACCAGTCGGCGAAGCGGCGCTCGGAGATCTTCTCGTAGGCGGCGACGTAGCGGTCGCGCGTCGCGGCGACGACCTCGGCGGGCAGCGGCGGCGGCGGCGACTCCTTGTCCCAGCCGGTCGACTCCGCCCAGTCCCGCACCGGCTGCTTGTCGAACGAGGGCGGTGCCGACCCCGGCGACCACGCGTCCGCCGGCCAGAAGCGCGAGGAGTCGGGCGTCAGGATCTCGTCGCAGATGGCGAGCTCCCCGTCGATGAGACCGAGCTCGAACTTCGTGTCGGCGATGACGATCCCCCGCTCGAGGGCGCGCCGCGCCCCCGCCGCGTAGGCGCGCAGCGAGATCTCCCGGGCGCGCGCCGCGAGCCGCGCGCCGACGAGCTCCACCGCCTCCTCGAAGGAGATGTTGACGTCGTGGCCCTCGGTCGCCTTCGTCGAGGGCGTGAAGACCGGCTCGGGGAGCCGGTCGGACTCCCGCAGGCCCGCGGGCAGCGGCGTGCCGTGCATCGTCTGGGTGGCGCGGTACTCCTTCCAGGCCGAGCCGGCGAGGTAGCCGCGCACGATGCACTCGATCGGGAGCATCTCGGCCCGGCGCACGAGCATCGCCCGTCCCGCGACGTCGCCGATGTCGGCCGCCTCGGGCGGGAACGCGCCCGGGTCGGTCGTGATGAGGTGGGTCGGGGCGATCCCGGCGAGCTCCTCGCTCCAGAAGGCGGTCATCGCCGTGAGCACCCGCCCCTTGTCGGGGATGGGCTCGGCGAAGACGCGGTCGAACGCCGAGATGCGGTCGGAGGCCACCATGAGCAGCCTCCCGTCCCCGACGTCGTAGATGTCACGGACCTTGCCAGAGTACGCGGGCGCGATGGCCATCACTCGACCCCCTCCAGTGCGTCGATGGTGCGGTGGACGTGCCGGAGCGCCCGCTCGAGGTCGAACGCCTCGTCGAGCGTCGCGGCGAGGCCGCGCCCGGCGAGGAGCTCGGCGACCTCGGGGTCCTCCTCGAGCACGGCGCGAAAGGGCCGGCGCGACTCGGCGGCGAGGCGGGCGTCGCGCTGCACGATGCGGTAGGCGGCGTCGCGGCTCGCGCCGCAGGCCACGAGCGCGAGGAGCACCGGCTGGGAGAAGACGAGGCCGAGCGAGCCGACGAGCAGGTTCTCGCGCATGCGCCCGGCGTTGACGACCAGGCCGGCGACGAGCCGCTCCATGCGCCGCAGGCCGTAGTAGCAGGCGAGGCTCGCGTCGGGCAGCACGATGCGCTCGACCGAGCTGTGGGAGATGTCGCGCTCGTGCCAGAGCGCGACGTCCTCGAGGCCGGCGACGAGGTAGCCGCGCAGCACGCGCGAGAGCCCGACGATGCGCTCGGCCGTGATCGGGTTGCGCTTGTGCGGCATCGCGGAGGAGCCCTTCTGGCCCGCCCCGAAGGGCTCCTCGGTCTCGGCCACCTCGCTGCGCTGGAGGTGGCGCAGCTCGGTCGCGAGCGCCTCGAGGGTCGTGCCGGTCGAGGCGAGGGCGTAGAGGTACTCGGCGTGGCGGTCCCGGGCGATCACCTGGGTGGCCGGCACCGGCTCGAGCCCGAGCGCCTCGCAGACGTAGGCCTCGACCGCCGGGTCGACGTTCGAGTACGTCCCCACCGCTCCCGACAGCTTGCCCACCGCCACCGCCCGGCGCGCGCGCCGGAGGCGCTCGCGGTCGCGCGCCACCTGCAGGCAGAAGAGGGCGAGCTTCGCGCCGAAGGTCGTCGGCTCGGCGTGCATGCCGTGGGTGCGCCCGACCATGGCCACGTCCGCGAGCTCGACGGCCCGGCGCTTCAGCGTCGCGACGAGCGCGCTCGAGGCCTCGAGGAGCAGGTCGCTCGCGGCGACGAGCGTGGCGGACAGGGCCGTGTCGACGACGTCGGCCGAGGTGAGGCCGTAGTGGACCCAGGCGCCGGCCGGCAGGCCGATGGCCTCCTGGACGACGTCGACGAAGGCGGCGACGTCGTGGTCGGTGACCTGCTCGCGCTCGGCGACGCGCCGCACGAACGCGGCGTCGACGACCGGGGCGCGACGACGCACCTCGGCCGCGTCGGCCGCTGGGACGACGCCGAGCTTCGCCCACGCCTCGACGGCGAGCACCTCGACCTCGAGCCAGCGCGCGAGGCGCGCCTCGTCGCCGAAGAGGGCGGCCATCTCCGGCAGCGCGTAGCGGCCGATCACCGTGACGCCGCCTCGCTCGGTGCGTCGGCCCCGATGTCGCGCCGGAAGGTCGCGCCGGCGAGGCGGATCCGGCCCACCGCCTCGTAGGCCGCGGCGCGCGCCGCGGCGAGGCTCGGGCGCACGGCCGTCACGGCGAGCACGCGCCCCCCGCCGGCGCGCAGCGTGCCGTCGGCGGCGCGCCTCGTCCCCGCGTGGAAGACGGTCACGCCCTCGACCGTAGCGGCTTCGTCGAGGCCGGTGACGGCCCCGCCGAGGCGCGGGGCGAGCGGGTAGCCGGGCGAGGCGACGACGACGCACACGGCGGCGTCGTCGGCGACCTCGCAGGCGTCCGGGAGGCGCCCGGTGGCCGCGCGGTGCAGGAGGCCGGCGACGTCCCCGCGAAGCCGGGGGAGGACCACCTCGGCCTCCGGGTCGCCGAAGCGGACGTTGTACTCGATGAGCACCGGCCCGGCCGCGGTCAGCATGCACCCCGCGTAGAGGACACCCCGGTAGTCGATCCGGCGCCGCCCGAGCTCGGCGAGCGTCGGCTCGACGATGCGAGCCATGACCTCGCCGACGACCTCGGCGTTCGCGTCGGGCACCGGCGAGTACGCCCCCATCCCGCCGGTGTTCGGGCCGGCGTCCCCGTCGAGCGCCCGCTTGAAGTCGCGCGCCGGCGGCAGCGGCAGGGCACGCCGACCGTCGCAGAGCACGAGGAGGGAGAGCTCCGGCCCCTCGAGGCCCTCCTCGACGACGATGCGTCGCCCGGCGTCGCCGAAGGCCGCGCCCGAGAGCTTCGCCCGGGCGTCGGCGCGCGCCTCGGCGAGGTCGGCCGTGACGAGGACGCCCTTGCCCGCGGCGAGGCCGTCCGTCTTCACGACGTAGGGACCCGGCAGCGACGCGAGGAAGGCCTCGGCCTCGTCGAGGCGATCGAACACCCCGAAGCGGGCCGTCGGCACCCCGGCTGCGGCAGCGAGCCGCTTCATGAAGGCCTTCGAGCCCTCGAGGGCGGCCCCGGCCGCCCCGGGGCCGACCACCGCCGCCCCCCGTGCCCGAAGGCGGTCCGCCAGGCCGGCGACGAGCGGCGCCTCGGGGCCCACGACGAAGAGGTCGGCGTCGACCTCCTCGGGCGGGGCCGGCGTCGACACGAGGCGGTGCCCCTCGGCGGAGACACCGTCGATCCCGGGGTTGCCCGGGGTGGCGACGACGTCGGCGCTGCGCGCCAGCACGTGCGCGAGGGCGTGCTCGCGCGCTCCGGAGCCGACGACGCAGACGCGCATCGCGCGCCGCTCACGCGGCGAAGGCGACGTACTGCTCCCGGGCCGGGCCGACGCCGACGAGCGTGACCGGCACGCCCGCGTGCTCGGCGATGACCGCCACGTAGTCGCGCGCCGCCCGCGGCAGGTCGGCGGCCGACGTCGCCCCCGACAGGTCCTCCTGCCAGCCGGGCAGCTCCTCGTAGACGGGGGTGACGCGGTGCAGGAGCGACTGGTGGTAGGGGACGCGCTCGAGCCGGCGCCCGTCGGCCTCGTAGCCGACGCAGACCTTGAGCCTCGGCAGGGCCGAGAGGACGTCGAGCTTCGTGAGGGCGATCTCCGTGACGGAGTTGAGCCGCACCGCCTGGCGCAGCATGACGAGGTCGAGCCACCCGGGCCGGCGGCGCCGGCCCGTGTTCGTCCCGTACTCCTGGCCGCGCTCGACGAGGAGGTCCGCGAGCTCACCGTCGACCTCGGTCGGGAAGGGTCCCGCGCCGACGCGCGTCACGTAGGCCTTGGCGATGCCAACGACCCGGTTGACGTCGAGGGGGCCGATGCCCGAGCCGACGCAGGCCCCACCGGCGGTCGGGTTCGACGACGTGACGTACGGGTAGGTGCCGTGGTCGAGGTCGAGGAAGGTCGCCTGGGCCCCCTCGAGCATGACGTTCTCGCCGGCCTCGAGCGCCTCGTGGACGAGGCTCACCGTGTCGCCGATCATCGGCGCGAGCCGCGGCGCCAGCTCGTCGAGGTAGCGGTGCGCGATCTCCTCGAAGTCGAGCGAGAGCCGGTTGTACACCTTGGCGAGCACGGCGTTCTTCTCGCGCAGCGCGACCTCCAGCTTCTGGCGGAAGATCTTCTCGTCGAGCAGGTCCTGGACCCTGATCCCGACGCGCGCCGCCTTGTCGGCGTAGGCGGGGCCGATGCCGCGCCTCGTCGTCCCGAGCTTCGAGCGGCCGAGCGAGCGCTCCGCGGCCCGGTCGATCTCGTAGTGGTAGGGCATAATGAGGTGCGCGTTCCCCGAGACGACGAGGCGGCTCGTGTCGATGCCGCGGGCCTCGAGGGCGTCGCACTCGGCGACGAGCACGGCGGGGTCGACGACGACGCCGTTGCCGATCACCGGGATCGTGTGCGGGTAGAGCACCCCGCTCGGGACGAGCTGGAGGGCGAAGGTCTCGCCGTCCACGACGATCGTGTGGCCCGCGTTGTGCCCGCCCTGGTAGCGGACGACGAGCCGCATCTCCTTGGCGAGCAGGTCGGTGAGCTTCCCCTTGCCCTCGTCGCCCCACTGGGTTCCGACCACCACGGTCGCGGGCACGCAGCACCTCCGGATCGACCGGTCGGAGTGTAGCCGGGGGCCTGTCGGGCCGAGACGGGCGCTCAGCTCAGCACGAAGGCGCCGTTCTCCACGCCGACGTGCACCGTCGCGCCCTCCGGGTAGCGGCCCTCGAGCAGCGCGAGGGCGAGCGGGTCGCCGAGCTCGCGCTGGATGACGCGCCGCAGCGGGCGGGCGCCGAAGACCGGGTCGTAGCCGCGCTGCGCGAGCAGCTCGCGCGCCTCGGGCGAGACGTCGAGCTCGAGCCGCCGCTCGGCGACGCGCTCGGCGAGGCGCTGGAGCTGGATGTCGACGATCGCCGCGAGGTCCTCGCGCCCGAGCGGACGGAAGCGCACGATCTCGTCGATGCGGTTGACGAACTCCGGCTTGAAGTGGTCGAGCGGGTCGCCGGCGAGGTTCGAGGTCATGATGAGCACGACGTTCGTGAAGTCCACCGTCCGGCCCTGGCCGTCGGTGAGGCGGCCGTCGTCGAGCACCTGGAGCAGCACGTTGTAGACGTCCGGGTGCGCCTTCTCGATCTCGTCGAGGAGCACCACCGCGTACGGCCGGCGCCGCACCGCCTCCGTGAGCTGGCCGCCCTCCTCGTAGCCGACGTAGCCGGGCGGGGCGCCGACGAGGCGCGCCACGGTGTGGCGCTCCTGGTACTCGCCCATGTCGATGCGGACCATCGCCCGCTCGTCGTCGAAGAGGAAGGCCGCGAGCGAGCGCGCGAGCTCGGTCTTGCCGACTCCCGTCGGGCCGAGGAAGAGGAAGGAGCCGATCGGCCGGTGCGGGTCGGCGAGGCCGGCCCGGCTGCGCCGGATGGCGTTCGCCACGACGCGCACCGCCTCGTCCTGGCCGACGACGCGCCGGCGCAGGGCGTCCTCCATGTGGACGAGCTTCTGCACCTCGCTCTCGAGCAGGTTCGTCACCGGCACGCCGGTCCAGCGCGAGACGACCTCGGCGATGTCCTCGGCGTCGACCTCCTCCTTCAGCATCTTCTGGTGCGACTGCAGCTCGGCGAGGCGGTCGGTCGCCTCGGCGATCCGGCGCTCGAGCGCGGGCAGCTCGCCGTAGCGAATCTCCGCCGCGGCCTGGAGGTTGCCGTCGCGCTCGTGGCGCTCCGCGTCCGAGCGCAGCGACTCGAGACGCCCCTTCAGCTCGCGAATCGTCGTGATCGCCTCGCGCTCGGCCTGCCAGTGGGCGGTCATCGCGGACTCCTGCTCGCGCAGGTTCGCGAGCTCTTCGTCGAGCTTGGCGAGGCGCTCGCGCGACGCCGGGTCGCTCTCCTTGGCGAGGGCGACCCGCTCGATCTCGAGCTGGCGGATGCGCCGGGTCACGACGTCGATCTCGGTCGGCATCGAGTCGATCTCGATGCGCAGGCGGCTCGCCGCCTCGTCGACGAGGTCGATCGCCTTGTCGGGCAGGAAGCGGCCGCTCACGTAGCGGTCGGAGAGCACCGCCGCGGCGACGAGCGCGGAGTCCTGGATGCGGACCCCGTGGTGGACCTCGTAGCGCTCCTTCAGGCCGCGCAGGATGGCGATCGTGTCCGCGACCGAGGGCGGCCCGACGTAGATCGGCTGGAAGCGCCGCTCGAGCGCGGCGTCCTTCTCGATGTGCTTGCGGTACTCGTCGAGCGTCGTCGCGCCGATCATCCGCAGCTCGCCGCGCGCCAGCATCGGCTTGATCATGTTGCCGGCATCCATCGCCCCCTCGGCGGCCCCGGCCCCGACGATCGTGTGGAGCTCGTCGATGAAGGTGACGACCTCGCCCTCGGACTCGGTGATCTCGCGCAGGACGGCGCGCAGGCGCTCCTCGAACTCGCCCCGGTACTTGGCGCCCGCCACCATCCCCGCGAGGTCGAGGGCGATCACCCGCTTGCGCCGCAGGCTGTCGGGGACGTCCCCCTCGACGATGCGGTTGGCGAGGCCCTCGACGATCGCCGTCTTGCCGACGCCCGGTTCGCCGATCAGCACCGGGTTGTTCTTCGTGCGGCGCGACAGCACCTGGATGACCCGGCGGATCTCCTCGTCGCGCCCGATGACCGGGTCGAGCTTGCCCTGGCGGGCGAGCTCGGTGAGGTCCCGCCCGTACTTCTCGAGCGCCTGGTAGCTCTCCTCGGGGTTCGGCGAGGTGACGCGCTGGGCCCCGCGCACGGACCGGAGCGCGGCGAGGAGCCGCTCGCGGTCGACCCCGAGCTCGCCCGCCAGGGCGAGCAGCACGTGCTCGACCGAGAGGTACTCGTCCCCCATCTCCTTCTGGAAGCGCTGCCCCTCCTCGAGCGCCTCCACGAGCCGGCGCGAGAGCTGCGGGCCCTGGCCCCCGTAGGCGCGAGGCAGCTTCGCCACCTCCTCGCTCAGGCGGTTGCGCAGCGCGAGCGGCGCGACCCCGAGCCGGTCGAGGATCGGGACGGCGATGCCGCCCTCCTGGCCGAGCGCGGCGAGGAGGAAGTGCGCCGGGGTCACCTCCGCGTTCCGGCCGGCCTCGGCGAGGCGGGTGGCCTCCTGGAGGGCCTCCTGCGTCTTCAGCGTGAAGCGGCTCGCGTCAAGCGCCATCTCGTCTCCTCGCTACGAGCGTCCTCGGTTCGCGCCGATCGCCGTCGAGCCCGGCGGCACCCGGCCGCCGAGGCGCGCCGGCAGCCGCTCGGCGCGCAGCGGCACGAGGTCCCTGCGGTACTGGCGGTGGGCTGCCTCGACCGCGGCGCGCGCCTCGCGCCGGGCGGCCTCGAGCTCGCGCCGCAGGCGGGCCACCTCCGCCTCGAGGGCGAGGACCCGGCGCACCCCCTCGAGGCTCACGCGCTCGGCCGTCAGCTCCTGGATCCTGCGCAGCCTGGCGATGTCGGCATCGGAGTAGCGCCTGCTGCCCCCGCCGGTGCGCGCCGGGTCGAGCAGCCCCTTGCGCTCGTAGGTGCGCAGCGTCTGGGGGTGCACGCCGGCGAGCTCGGCGGCCACCGAGATCACGTAGAGCGCCCGGCGCGCCTCGCCGCTCACTGGTCCACCCCGAGGTGCGCCCGCGGCGAGGTCGACGTCGCGCGCGCGAGCGCCTCGAGCGCCTTGCGCTGGGCCTCGTTCAGCTCGGTCGGCACGACGACCTCGACGGTGACGAGGAGGTCGCCCGGGGGGCCGCCCTTTGTCAGGCCCCGGCCCCGCACCCGGAAGGTCTTGCCCGTCCTCGTGCCCGGGGGCAGCTTCAGGCGCACCGGGCCGTCGAGGGAGGGCACCGTGATCGTGGCCCCGAGCGCGGCCTCCGGGAAGGTCACCGGGACGTTGAGCGTGAGGTCGCGGCCGCGCCGCCCGAACAGCGGGTGGGGCGCGACGTGGACGACGACGTAGAGGTCGCCGGGCGGGCCGCCGGCACGCCCGGGCTGGCCGCGCCCTTTCACCCGGATCCGCTGCCCGTCGCTCACCCCCGGGGGGATCCGCACCTTGACGCGACGCTCGCGCCGCTCCACCCCCGTGCCGAAGCACGTCGGGCAGGGGTCGACCACCTTCGTGCCCCGCCCGCCGCACTCCGGGCAGGGCGAGGACAGCGAGAAGAACCCCTGGTTGTCGTTCACGACGCCGCTCCCGCCGCAGCGCGGGCAGACGACCGGCGCCGTGCCCGGGCGCGAGCCCGAGCCGCCGCACGTCGAGCACACGGCCCCGCTCGTGACGTTCACCGTCGTCACCACGCCCTCGACCGCCTCGTCGAAGGAGAGGTGGAGCTGCGCCTCGAGGTCGGCGCCCCGCTGGGGCGCGGCGCCGGACCTCCGGCGCGACATCCCCCCGCCGCCACGGAACAGCCCCCCGAAGAGGTCGCTCAGGTCGTCGATGCGGAAGTTGAAGCCCCCGGCGCCGCCGAAGCCACCGCCGGCGCCGAGGCGGCGCACCTCGTCGTACTCCTTGCGGCGCTCGGGGTCGCCGAGCACGTCGTAGGCCGCGGTGATCTCCTTGAAGCGCTCCTCGGAGCCGGGGTTGGCGTCCGGGTGGTACTGCTTCGCGAGCTTGCGGTAGGCGCGGGTGATCTCCTTGTCCGTCGCGTCGGGCGAGACGCCGAGCACGGCGTAGTAGTCGGTCTCGAACCACTCCCGCTGGGGCGCCATCGACCGCCTTCCTCAGCCTCGCACCTTCACCATCGCGGGGCGCAGCACGCGGCCCTTCAGCGCGTAGCCGGGGCGCAGCACCTCCACGACGACCGCCCCCGGGCCGCCCTCGCCGTCTGCCCCGCCCTCGTGCGCCACGGCGTCGTGGACGTGCGGGTCGAAGGCCACCGAGGCGGCGTCGATCCGCTCGAGCCCCTCCTTGGCGAGGATGTCCCAGAAGAGCGACTCGACCTGCTCGAGCGACTCGATGGCGACCCGGCCGCTCTCGTCCTCCCTCGCGTGGGCGATCGCGAGCCCGAGCGCGTCGAGGGCGGGGAGCAGCCGCTCGAGCAGCTGCTCGGCGGCGCGCTCGAGGAGCGCCGTCTGCTGGCGGATCGTCCGCTTGCGGTAGTTGTCGAACTCCGCCTGCAGCCGGCGCAGGGTGTCGAGGTACTCGTCGCGCTCCGCGGCGAGCTGCGCGAGGTCCGCCGGCTCGGGCGACGGCGGCGGCGCGCCGTCGACGGCGCCCGCCTCGGGCGCGACGGCTTCCACCGGTGCCTCGCGGACCCCGTTCTCGGGCTGGCCCGCCTGGCGGTCCCCGTTCTCGGGCGCCTCGGACCCGGGCGCGGCCTCGCCCTGGGGCGCGAGGTCCGCCGCCCGCGCGTCGAGGCCCTCCGGGTTCGCCTCGCCGCTACTCATGCCCCTGCCGCGCCGGGCTCGTCGACGATCTCGGCGTCGACGACCTCCTCGTCGCTCGCCTGCTGGCCCTGCGCGGCGCTCGTCGAGGCCGCGGACGAGGCAGCCGACGCCTGCTCGTACAGCCGCTGGGCGAAGGCCTGCGAGGCGCGCACGAGCTCGTCGGTGGCCGTCCGGATCGCGCCGACGTCGCTGCCCGACACCGCCTCCTTCAGCCTGCGCAGCGCCGACTCCACCTTGTCCTTCTCGTCGCCGCTGAACTTGTCGCCCTCGTCGCGCAGCAGCTTCTCGGTCCGGTAGATGAGGGTGTCGGCGTTGTTGCGCGTCTCGGCCTCCTCGCGCCGGCGGCGGTCCTCCTCGGCGTGCTGCTCCGCGTCGCGGATCATGCGCTCGATGTCCTCGCGCGGGAGGGAGGACTGCCCGGTGATCGTCATCGACTGCTCCTTGCCCGTCGCCCGGTCCTTGGCGGAGACGTGCACGATGCCGTTCGCGTCGATGTCGAAGGTGACTTCGATCTGGGGCACGCCCTGGGGGGCGGGCGGCAGGTCCACGAGCTGGAACTTGCCGAGCGTCTTGTTGTAGGCGGCCATCTCGCGCTCGCCCTGGAGGACGTGGATCTCGACGGAGGGCTGGTTGTCCTCGGCCGTCGTGAACACCTCGGAGCGCTTCGTCGGGATCGTCGTGTTCCGCTCGATGAGGCGGTGCATGATCCCGCCCTTCGTCTCGATGCCGAGGCTGAGCGGCGTCACGTCGAGCAGCAGGACGTCCTTCACCTCGCCCTTCAGGACGCCCGCCTGGATGGCGGCGCCGACCGCGACGACCTCGTCGGGGTTGACGCCCTTGTGCGGCTCCTTGCCGGTCAGGCTCTGGACGAGCTCCTGGATGGCCGGCATCCGGGTCGACCCGCCGACGAGGATGACGTGGTCGATCCGGTCCTTGGTGAGCGAGGCGTCCTTGATCGCCTGCTCGAACGGCCCGCGGCAGGCGTCGACGAGGTCAGCCGTGAGCTCCTGGAACTTCGAGCGCGTCAGCTTCATGTCGAGGTGCTTGGGGCCCTCGGCCGTGGCCGTGATGAACGGCAGGTTGATCGACGTCTCCTGGACGCTCGACAGCTCGATCTTCGCCTTCTCCGCGGCCTCCTTCAGGCGCTGCATCGCCATCTTGTCGTTCGAGAGGTCGACGCCCTCGGTGTCCTTGAACGACTTCACGAGCCAGTCGATGATCCGCTGGTCCCAGTCGTCGCCGCCGAGGTGGGTGTTGCCGGAGGTCGCCTTCACCTCGAAGACGCCCTCGCCGATCTCGAGGATCGACACGTCGAAGGTGCCGCCGCCGAGGTCGAAGACGAGGACCGTCTGGTCCGCGCCCTCCTTGTCGAGGCCGTAGGCGAGCGCCGCGGCGGTCGGCTCGTTGATGATCCGCAGCACCTCGAGCCCCGCGATGGTGCCGGCCTCCTTCGTCGCGGTGCGCTGCGCGTCGTCGAAGTAGGCGGGCACCGTGATGACCGCCTGGGTGACCGTGTCCCCCAGGTACGCCTCGGCGTCGCGCTTCAGCTTCTGCAAGATGCGCGCCGAGATCTCCTGCGCCGTGTAGGCCTTGCCGTCGATGTCGATCTTCCAGTTCGTGCCCATGTGGCGCTTCACCGAGCGGATCGTGCGCTCCGGGTTCGTGATCGCCTGCCGCTTGGCGACCTCGCCGACGAGCACCTCGCCCGTCTTCGAGAAGGCCACGACGGAGGGTGTCGTGCGGCTCCCCTCCGCGTTCGGGATGACCGTGGGCTCGCCGCCCTCGAGGGTGGAGACGACGGAGTTCGTCGTCCCGAGGTCGATGCCGACCGCCTTAGGCATGCCGCTGCCTCCGATCCTTCGTACCCGCGCCCTCGACAACCTCGCGTCCGGCGCGCTCCGTTCCTGACAGCAGTCAGTGTAACGAAGTTGAGCGTCTCCGTGTCAACCTTGTGGCGCGCCCCGCCAGAACGGAGGGTGCCCGTCAGGAGAAGCGGGTGGGGTGGACGCGCATGCCCTCGACGACGACGAGGTGGTGCCAGTGCTGCCCGGCGATGCGCGCCAGGGCCGCGAGCTGCCGGCGCTCGCGGTCCCGGTAGGGGCGGCCGCTGCGACCGGCGAGGAGGACCAGGCCGGTCCCCTCGAGGCGTGCCCACGCGACGTCGCGCACCGACGCCCCCGGCGCGTCGTGCGGCCCCGCGCCGGCGCTCGTGCCCGCGACGAAGGCCTCGAGCCACGGCGCCGGCGGCGGGCTGCCGGCGGCGCTGAGCACCGCCGGCTCGTCGGGGTCGAGGACCGCCACCCACTCCGCAGCCGAGGCTGACGCGACCCCGCCGGCGAGCGCGGCGAGCAGGTCGGCCACCGAGCGCGCGCCGAGGAGGTCGGCTGCCACCTCGAGCGGCTCGGCGAGCGGGCGGCCGGCGCCCTCGATCGCCCGGACGTCCTCGACGTCGACGGCGTCGAGCTCGGCGAGCTTGGCGAGCATGAGCGAGACGCGGTCCTCGCTCGGGAGCTCGAGCAGGAGCTCGTCGATGACGCGGCCGGCGCCTCGCTCGAGGATCTCGATCCCGACGACGTCGCCGCCGACCGCGCCGATGCGGCTCGCCACGGCGCCGAGGGCTCCCGGCCGGTCGGCGAGCCAGACGCGCAGGACGTAGGCGGGCATCGCCCCCACACTAGGCAGGCCTGCCGGCCGGGCGACGAGGGGTCGGCCGGCTCGGCTAGCGTCGCCGCCGTGGCCCGGCTCGTCCTCCTCCGCCACGGCGAGAGCGCCTGGAACGCCGAGAACCTGTTCACGGGATGGGTCGACGTCGACCTCAGCCCGAACGGCGAGCGGGAGGCAGCCGAGGCAGGCCGCCTCCTCGCCGCCGAGGCCGACCTGCGCATCGCGGTCGTCTTCACCTCGGTGCTCACCCGGGCCGTGCGCACGGCGAACATCGCCCTCGACGCCGCCGGCCTCTCCTACCTCCCCGTGGAGCGGCACTGGCGACTGAACGAGCGCCACTACGGGGCGCTCCAGGGGCTCGACAAGAAGGAGACGGCACGCCGGCACGGCGCCGAGCAGGTCAGGATCTGGCGCCGGAGCTACCGGACGCCGCCGCCGCCCGTCGAGGAGGACTCGCCGTACCACCCGCGCAACGACCCCCGCTACGCCGCGGTGCCCCGGCGCGCGCTCCCGGCGAGCGAGTGCCTCGCCGACGTCGTGGCGCGCGCCGTGCCCTACTACGTGGACGCCATCGCGCCGGTGCTCGCCCACGGCCACGACGCCCTCGTCGTCGCCCACGGCAACTCGATCCGGGCGCTGTGCAAGTACCTCGAGGAGATCTCCGACGACGACATCGTCGGCCTCGAGATCCCGACCGGCATCCCCCGCGTCTACGACCTCGACGCCTCCCTCGAGGTCCGCGCCGTCCGCTACCTCGGCGACCCCGAGGCGGCGCGGGCCGCGGCCGAGGCGGTCGCCCGCCAGGCCGGCTGACGCTCGCTTCACGCGCCGTTCACGCGGCGCTAACACGCCGTTCAAGGCGGTGGCACGGGAGCGAAACGCGCCGTGCGTAGGTTCTCGGCCGGGCCGCGCCCGCGGCTCGGCCGAGAAGGAGGAGCGGGTGTACTTTCCGTACCCGAGCTGGCTCAACGCGGGGGACAACGCCTGGCAGCTCACGGCGGCGACGCTCGTCGGCCTGATGAGCCTGCCCGGGGTCGCCGTCCTCTACGGCGGCCTCGTGAAGAAGAAGTGGGCCGTGAACACGACGCTCATGGCCTTCTCCGCCTTCGCCGCCGTCCTCGTCGTGTGGGTCTTCTGGGGCTACAAGATGGGCTTCGGCGACTCGTTCCACCTCGGGGGCGGGGGCACGCGCGCGGCCCCCATCGCCAACATCCTGGACGGCTTCCTCGGCCACCCCGGCTCGGTCGCCGGCACCGGCGCGCTCGAGCAGCGCGCCGTGATCCCCAACCTCGCCGCCTCCTCGCCGGCGCTGCACCTGCCGGGCGCGACGATGGTCTACTTCCAGTTCGTCTTCGCCGCCATCACGCCGCTGCTCTTCCTCGGCAGCGTCCTCGGCCGGATGAACTTCAAGGCCTGGCTGATCTTCGTCCCGGCGTGGACGACGTGCGTGTACACCGTGAACGCCATGCTCATCTGGGGCGGCGGCTACTGGGCCTCGAAGGGCGCGCTCGACTACTCCGGCGGCTACGTCATCCACCTCGCCGCCGGCGTGACCGGCTTCGTCGCCGCGTGGGTGATCGGCCCGCGCCTCGCTCGCGACCGCCAGTCGTTCCCGCCGACGAACCTCCTCCTCGTCGCCGTGGGCGCCGGGCTGCTCTGGCTCGGCTGGAACGGCTTCAACGGCGGCGACCCCTTCTTCGCCGGGCCGGATGCCGCCGCCGCGGTGCTGAACACGAACCTGTGCACCGCCACGGCCCTCCTCACGTGGGTGGTCTGCGACACCTTCGTCGCGCCGGCGCGCAAGCCGACGCTGCTCGGAGCCGTGAACGGCATGATCGTCGGGCTGGTCTGCATCACGCCAGCAGCCGGCTTCGTCAACGCCAACGGCGCCGCGATCATGGGCGTCGTCGCCTCCCTCCTCGTCTTCCTCGCCTGGACCTACCTCCCGCGGGTGCGACCGTTCTCGCGGGTGGACGACGCGCTCGGGGTCGTCTACACGCACGGCCTGGCCGGCCTGATCGGCGGCGTGTGCACCGGCTTCTTCGCCGATCCGCACATGGTCGAGTACGCCTTCGGCCGGTCGAACACCGCCGCCATCTGGCGCGAGGCGCAGGGCGTCGCCGGTCTCTTCTACGGCAACGCCGATCGCGTCCTCGTGCAGCTGGGAGCGGCCGGCACCATCATCGGCTGGGACGCCCTCGTCACCGCGGCGCTGCTCCTCCTCATCCGCTACGTGCTGCGCGTCCCGCTGCGCTTCCCGCTGGCCGAGCTCGAGGAGGGGGACGCGGCGATCCACGACGAGGAGGTCGAGCCGCCGCAGCTCGCCACGCGCTCGGGCGCGGTCGAGCGCCTCGGCGCGCGCACACAGGAGGTGGTGCTGCAGTGAAGCTCGTCGTGGCCGTCATCAAGCCCTTCAAGCTCGACGAGGTGAAGGAGTCGCTGAAGGCGCTCGGCGTCCAGGGCCTCACCCTCACGGAGGTGCAGGGCTTCGGCCGCCAGGGCGGCCACACCGAGACCTACCGGGGCGCCGAGTACACGATCGACCTCGTGCCGAAGGTCCGCCTCGAGATCCTCGTCGAGGACCGCGACGCGCTGGACGTCGTCGAGTCGATCGTCGACACGGCGCGCACCGGCCGGATCGGCGACGGCAAGGTCTGGGTGCTCCCGGTCGAGGAGGTGGTGCGCATCCGGACCGGCGAGCGCGGGAGCGACGCCCTGTGAGGACGCTCGCCCCGGGCGCGGCGCCGACGCGTCGCCAGCGGGCCGCGGCGGCGCGCGCGAGCCGGGCGCGCTCGGTGCTCAGCGCTCCCAGTACGGCTGGCGGAGCCGGTACTTCTGGAGCTTGCCGGTCGCCGTGCGCAGCAGCGAGTCCCTGAACTCGACGCTCGTCGGCGCCTTGTAGTGCGCCATGCGCGCCCGGCAGTGCTCGATCAGCTCGCGCTCGTCGGCGTGCGCCCCCTCGCGCAGGACGACGAGCGCCTTCACCGTCTCGCCCCACCGCTCGTGCGGCACCCCGATCACCGCCACTTCGGCGACCGCCGGGTGCTGGTACAGGCAGTCCTCGACCTCGATCGAGGACACGTTCTCGCCGCCGGTGATGATGACGTCCTTCTTGCGGTCGGAGATCACCGTGTACGCGCCCTCGAGGTACCCGCCGTCGCCGGTGCGGAACCACCCGTCGACGAGGCACGCTGCGCTCTCCTCGGGCTGGTTCCAGTAGCCGCTGAAGACGTGGTTGGAGCGGGCGAGCACCTCGCCGGTCTCGTCGATGCGCAGCGCGACGCCGACGCCCGGCGGACCGGCCCGGCTGAGGCGCCGTGCGCGCTCGGCGGCGTCGAGCCCGTCCCACTCCAGGGGGGCGCGGTTCAGCGTGAGCAGCGGCGCCGTCTCGGTGAGGCCGTAGAGCTGGATGAACTCCCAGCCGAGCTCCGTCTCGACTCGCTCGATCGTGCGCGACGGCGGCGGCGCCCCGGCGACGACGATCCGGGTCCTCCCCCGCCCCGGCACCTCCTCGCCGCGCTCGCGCCGGCAGGCGGCGGCATCCAGGATCATCGCCACGACGGCCGGCGCCCCGCACAGCAGCGTGACACCCTCGGCCGCGACGCGCGCGAGGACCGTCTCGCCGTCGACCTTGCGCTGCACGACGTGGCGGCCGCCCATCGCCGTCACGGCGTAGGGCATCCCCCAGCCGTTGCAGTGGAACATGGGCAGCGTGTGCAGGTAGACGTCGCGGTCGACCACGGTCGTGTGCCAGCCGAAGGTCACCGCGTTGAGCCAGCAGTTGCGGTGCGTGAGCTGCACCCCCTTCGGACGCGCCGTCGTACCCGAGGTGTAGTTGATCGAGCAGACGGCGTCCTCGTCGACCTCGACCGGCTCGGGGGCCCGTCCGTCGGGAGCCGGCGCGAACAGCTCCGCGTCGGCGACGCCGTCGAGGGCGATCTTGTGCTTCGCGGCCACGCCGGCCACCGCCTCGGCCACCTCGGGGTCGTAGAGCAGGACCGACGAACCCGAGTGCTCGACGATGTAGGCGATCTCGTCGGCGATCAGCCGGTAGTTGATGGGGACGAGGACGCGACCGAAGGCCGAGACGCCGAAGAACGAGAGGAGGAACCTCGCCGAGTTCGGGCTGACGATGGCGACCCGGTCCCCGGGCCCGACCCCCATCTCCTGCAGGGTGAGCGCCACCTGGCGCGAGCGCGCCTCGAACTCGCCGTAGGAGAGGGCGCCGAGGCTGCCGGGCGCGCCCGGCTCGTCGACGACCGCCGTCCGCTCCGGGAAGACGAGCGCGGCGCGCCCGAGGAAGTCACCGATCGTGAGCGGTACTCGCATGTCCCCCTCCTCACCGGCCCGCCGCCGGGCGGACCGGCGGCCGTGCCCCTCGCTGGATCCTCACCCCCCGCCGGTCCCAGCACCTCCCGCGGGGGCCTCGTAGCGGTAGAAGCCCTGGCCGGCCTTCCTGCCGAGCCGGCCCACCTCGACCATGCGCCGGAGCAGGGCGCTCGGGGCGAGGCTCGGCTCGCCGTACTCCGCGTGGAGCGTCTCGGCGATGGCGAGGAGCGTGTCGAGACCGATGAAGTCGGCGAGGCGCAGCGGGCCCATCGGGTGCGCGCAGCCGAGCTCCATCCCGCGGTCGATGTCCTCGGCGCTCGCCGCGCCCGTCTCGAGCATGCGGATCGCACCGAGCAGGTAGGGGACGAGCAGACCGTTGACGATGAAGCCAGCCTGGTCACGGGCACGGATGACCTGCTTGCCGAGCCGACCGAGGACGAAGTGCTCGGCGGCGGCGGCCACGGCGTCGGCGGTGAGCAGCGACTTCGTCAGCTCGACGAGGGGCATGACGGGCACGGGGTTGAAGAAGTGGAGGCCGACGACGCGCTCGGGTCGGGTCGTCGCCGCGGCGAGCGAGGCGATCGGGATCGAGGACGTGTTCGAGGCGAGCACGGCGTCGGGGGCCACGAGCCGGTCGAGGGCGGCGAACAGCTCCCGCTTCAGCGCCGCGTCCTCGGCGACCGCCTCGACGACGAGGTCGCAGCCGGCGAAGGAGGCGAGCTCGGTCGTGAACGCGAGCCGCTCGAGCACGCCGGCGCGCTCGTCCTCCCCGAGCTTGCCGGCGCGCGCCGCGCGCTCGAGGGAGCGCTCGATGCGGGACCGCCCGGCGCGCAGCGCGTCGCCGTCTACCTCGCCGACGAGCACCTCGAGGCCCGCGCGCGCACACACCTCGGCGATCCCCGACCCCATCTGGCCGCAGCCGAGGACGCCGACGCGCCCGATCGCGCCGTCCCCGCCGTCACCGAGGCGATCACTGGCCGGCAAAGCGGACCTCCCCTCGGCGCCGCTCGAGGAACGCCGCCATGCCTCTCGCCGCGTCCTGGGTTGCGAGCACCTCGTCCATCGCCGCCCGCTCGATGTCCAGGCCCTCGGCGATCGGCCGGCCGAGGCCGGCGTCGACGGCCCGCTTGGCGAGCGACTGGGCGAGCACGGCGCCCGTGGCGAGCCTGCCGGTGAAGGAGAGCGCCTCCTCGAGCAGGGCGCCGTCGTCGACCACCCGGTCGACGAGCCCCATGGCGAGGGCCTCGGCAGCGGGGACGTGGCGGCCGGTGAAGATGAGCTCCTTCGCGCGCGCGGGCCCGACGAGGCGCGCCAGGCGCTGGGTGCCGCCGGCCCCGGGGATGATCCCGAGCGTCACCTCGGGCAGCCCGAGACGGGCGCCGGCCGCGGCGAAGCGCAGGTCACAGGCGAGCGCGAGCTCGAGGCCGCCGCCGAGGGCGTAGCCGGCGACCGCCGCGAGCGTCGGCCGCGGGAAGCCGGCGAGGCCATCGCAGGCGCGGCGGAAGGCGTCGAGGAGGCCGGGGGCGCGCGCGGGGTCCGCCAGCTCGGCCACCTCCGCACCGGCAGCGAAGTGCGCTGCGCCGCCCCAGAGGACGAGCGCGCGCGGCGGGTCGGCACCGAGCGAGGCGACGAGGCCCGAGAGCTCGTCGAGCAGCGCCCTCGACAGCACGTTCAGCCGCCCCCCGTCGAGGCGGACCACCCCGACGTGCCCCTGCGGCTCGTAGCGGACCGGCACGGCCGCGCTCACCGCCTCACCGCCGCCGCCCGCCCTGGGGCGCCGCTCGGCGCGAGCGCCCCGAGGCCGGCGCGCCCTCGGGCGCGGGATCGATGTCCCCCGAGGCGACGCGCAGGCGCCGGAGGATGGCGAAGAGGTCGCGCAGGTCCCCCTCGTCGAGGCCGGGGGCCTCGAAGACCTCCTCGTTCAGGGCAGCGGTCGCCTTCTCGGCGACGTCCCGCCCCGCGGGGAGGATGGCGGCGAGCGTCGTCCGGCGGTCCGTCGGGTGCGGGAGCCGCTCGACGAGGCGCTGGCGCTCCAGCCGGTCGACGAGGTTCGTGACGCTCGTCGGGTGGACCTGGAGGCGGGCGCCGACGCGGCTCAACGGCATCGCCCCGGTGCGGCTGAAGGAGAGCAGCATGAGCAGCTCGTAGCGGGCGAACGTGAGGCCGAAGGGCCGCAGCACGGCCTCGACCCGAGCGAGGTAGAGCTGCTGGGCCCGCATGATCGAGGTCACGGCGGCCATCCCCGGTGCCGCGGCCGGCCAGCCGTGCGCCACCCACTGCTCGCGCGCGAGCTCGATCGGATCGAACGCCAGGGGTCTGCGACGGACCACGGTACGACTCCTTGCGGCCGGGATCGTGTCGGCGTCGTCCGCACGTTACCGGACCGGGCACGGCAGCTGGCACGGACCTCATATAGTTGGATGTACGACTATCGTCAATCCTATGAAGCGCGCAGCCACGCCAGCGGGCCTCCACCGTCCGGTGCACCCGGTGCGCATCGTCACGGCGGCGAGCCTGTTCGACGGGCACGACGCGGCGATCAACCTGATCCGCCGCCTCCTGCAGGCACAGGGAGCGGAGGTGATCCACCTCGGCCACAACCGCTCCGTCGCCGAGGTCGTCGCCGCCGCGGTGGCCGAGGACGTGCAGGGCGTCGCCGTCAGCTCCTACCAGGGGGGGCACGTCGAGTACTTCAAGTACCTCGTCGACTGCCTGCGCGACGCGGGGCGCGGCGACGTCCTCGTCTACGGGGGCGGCGGCGGCGTCATCGTCCCCGCCGAGATCGCCGAGCTCGAGGCCTACGGCGTGCGCAAGATCTTCTCCCCCGACGACGGCCAGCGCCTCGGCCTCGCCCGGATGGTGAACCTGCTCGTCGAGGAGTGCGACCGGGACCTCGCGTCGAGCCCGCCCCGCCTCGCCGACCTGTACCTCGGCGACCAGCTCGCGCTGGCCCGGACGATCACCGCCCTCGAGCAGGGGAGGCTCGACGAGGCGGCCCGAGCCGAGATCGCCGCGGCAGCTCGGCGGCGCCACGTCCCCGTCCTCGGCGTCACCGGCACGGGGGGCTCGGGCAAGTCGTCGCTCACCGACGAGCTCCTCCGGCGTTTCCGGCTCGACCTCGGCGACAAGCTGCGCATCGCGCTGCTCGCGATCGACCCGACTCGCCGACGCGGTGGCGGCGCGCTGCTCGGCGACCGCATCCGCATGAACGCCATCGACACCCCGCTCGTCTTCTTCCGCTCGATGGCGACGCGCACCTCGGTCGCCGAGGTGCCCGAGCACGTGCCGGCCGTCGTCGACGCCTTCCGGGCCGCCGGCTACGACCTCGTCATCGTCGAGACCCCCGGCATCGGCCAGCGGGACGCGGCGATCGTCGATGTCGCCGACGTCTCGCTCTACGTCATGACCCCCGAGTACGGCGCCGCCTCCCAGCTCGAGAAGATCGAGATGCTCGCGCTCGCGGACGTCGTGGCGATCAACAAGTTCGACCGGCAGGGCGCGCGCGACGCCCTGCGCGACGTGCGCCGCCACTGGGCGCGCGAGCACCTCGGCACCTCGAGCGCGAACGAGGAGGCGCCCGTGTTCGGCACGGTCGCCTCGCACTTCAACGACGACGGGGTGACCGCCCTCTACCAGCACCTTCGCGACCGGCTCGTGCCCGGCGCGCTGGCCGCGGCCGGCGGCGGGGCGCTCGCTCCGGTCGCCACGGCCGCCTCGAGCCGCGCCGCGAGCCTCGTCCCCGCCGAGCGCTCCCGCTACCTCGCCGAGATCGCGGCCACCGTGCGCGCCTACCACGAGACGACGGCCGAGCAGGCCCGGGCGCTGCGCCGGCGCCAGCAGCTCGCCGAGGTCGCCGCCCTCGCCGAGGCCGAGCACGTCGGCCTCGGGGAGATCGCGGCGCTGCGCGACGCCGCCGAGGCAGCGGTGCACGCCGAGACCGACGCCCTGCTCGAGTCGTTCCGGGAGGCAGCCGCCGCCTACGCCGGCGAGGAGCTCGAGCTCGACGGAGCGGGCGGCGTGCGCACCGTCCGCCTCGCCCGCTACTCCCTCGCGGGCACGAGGGTGCCGCGCGTCGCGCTGCCGACGAGCGCGGACGACGGCGAGCTCTACCGGTGGCTGCGCGCCGAGAACCTCCCGGGCCGCTTCCCCTTCACCGCCGGGGTCTTCCCCTTCAAGCGCGAGGGCGAGGAGCCGACGCGCATGTTCGCCGGCGAGGGCGACCCGCTGCGCACGAACCGCCGGTTCCACCTCCTCGCCGACGGCCAGCCCGCCGCCCGACTCTCGACGGCCTTCGACCCGGTCACCCTGTACGGCTTCGACCCCGACGAGCGCCCCGACGTCTACGGCAAGATCGGCACGTCCGGCGTCTCGGTCGCCACCCTCGAGGACATGGAGGCCCTCTACGAGGGCTTCGACCTGTGCGCGCCGACGACCTCCGTCTCGCTCACGATCAACGGGCCGGCACCGGCGATCCTCGCCATGTTCCTCAACGCGGCGATCGACCAGCAGCTCGAGCGCTTCCGCGCCGAGCACGGCCGCCCGCCGAGCGCGCAGGAGGCCGAGCTCGTGCGAGCCCGTGCGCTGCGACAGGTGCGCGGCACGGTCCAGGCCGACATCTTGAAGGAGGACCAGGGCCAGAACACCTGCATCTTCTCGACCGAGTTCTCCCTCAAGGTGATGGCCGACATCCAGGAGTACTTCATCGCCCACGAGATGGAGAACTTCTACTCGGTGTCCGTCTCCGGCTACCACATCGCCGAGGCCGGCGCGAACCCCATCACCCAGCTCGCCTTCACCCTCGCCAACGGCTTCACCTACGTCGAGGCCTACCTCGCGCGGGGCATGCGCGTCGACGACTTCGCGCCGAACCTCTCCTTCTTCTTCTCCAACGGCATGGACCCCGAGTACACGGTGATCGGCCGGGTCGCCCGGCGCATCTGGGCGATCGCGATGCGCGACCGCTACGGCGCCAACGAGCGCTCGCAGCGCCTCAAGTACCACATCCAGACCTCGGGGCGGTCCCTGCACGCGCAGGAGATCGCCTTCAACGACATCCGCACGACGCTCCAGGCGCTGTGCGCCGTCTACGACAACGCCAACAGCCTCCACACGAACGCCTTCGACGAGGCGATCACGACGCCGACCGAGGAGTCGGTGCGGCGAGCCCTCGCCATCCAGCTCATCATCAACCGGGAGTGGGGCCTCGCCTACAACGAGAACCCCCTCCAGGGGAGCTTCGTCGTCGAGGAGCTGACCGACCTCGTCGAGGCGGCGGTCCTCGAGGAGCTCGAGCGCCTCTCCGAGCGCGGCGGCGTCCTCGGCGCCATGGAGGCCGGCTACCAGCGCGGCCGGATCCAGGACGACTCCGCCCGCTACGAGCAGGCCAAGCACGACGGCAGCCTGCCGATCGTCGGCGTCAACGTCTTCACGCGACCCGACGGCGAGAAGCCGGAGGGCCTCGAGCTCGCCCGATCGACCGACGAGGAGAAGCGGCGCCAGCTCGCCCGCCTCGCCGACTTCCACGCCCGCCACGCCGAGGACGCGCCCGGCGCGCTCGCCCGGCTGCGCGAGGTCGCGCTCGCTGGCGGCAACGTCTTCGCCGAGCTCATGGAGACCGTCCGGCACGCCTCGCTCGGCCAGATCTCGGCGACGCTCTTCGAGGTGGGCGGCTCCTACCGGAGAGCGCTGTGAGCCGCGGGGACAAGGCGCCGCCCGGCGCCTACCGGCCACCGGTCGACGACCTCCTCCTCGCGCTCGAGGTCGTCGGGCTCGGCGAGCTGCTCCGGCTCGAGCGCTTCGCCCACGTCGAGCGGGACGTCGTCGAGGCGGCCCTCGCCGAGTTCGGCCGCCTCGCGGCCGAGGTGCTCGCGCCGCTCGACGCGCCGGGCGACCGCGCCGGCGCGACGTTCGACGCCGCGACCGGGCAGGTGCGCACGCCCGCGGGCTTCGCGGCCGCCTACGCCCGCTACGTCGAGGCCGGCTGGGGCGCGCTCCAGTTCCCCCGATCGGTGGGCGGCGGCGGCTTCCCCGCCGTCGTGGCGCTCGCCCTCCAGGAGATCTTCGCCGCGGCGAACCTCTCGCTCTCGCTCGCCCCGGTGCTCACCCAGGGGGCGATCGAGCTCCTCCTCGCCTGGGGCAGCGAGGAGCAGCGGCGCACCTACCTGCCGCACCTGCTCACGGGCGAGTGGACCGGGACGATGGAGCTCACCGAGGCCGAGGCCGGCTCGGACCTCGCGCCGGTGCGCACGGAGGCCCGGCGAGGCGCGGATGGGACCTGGCGGGTGACCGGCACGAAGATCTTCATCACCTGGGGCGAGCACGACCTCGCCGAGAACATCGTCCACCTCGTGCTGGCGCGGACCCCCGGCGCGCCGCCCGGGACCCGGGGACTGTCGGTCTTCCTCGTTCCCAAGCTCCTCCCCACCCCCGCCGGCCTCGGCGGTCGCAACGCGGTGGCCTGCCAGGGCGTCGAGCGCAAGCTCGGGCTCCACGCGAGCCCGACGTGCGTGATGCGCTACGAGGGGGCGGCCGCCGAGCTCGTCGGCGCGCTGCAGGGCGGGATGCGGACCATGTTCACGATGATGAACGCGGCGCGCCTGTCGATCGGGCTCGAGGGCCCGGCGATCGGCGAGCGCGCCTACCAGCAGGCCCTCGGCTACGCCCGCACCCGGCTGCAGGGGCGCGTGCCCGGGCTCCGCCCGCCGCAGCGCTCGGCGATCGTGGAGCACGCCGACGTGCGCCGCATGCTCCTCCTGATGCGCACCGGCGTACAGGCCGCCCGCCTGCTCGTCCTGTACGCCGCGAGCCGCCGCGACCTCGCTCACCAGGCCGACGCGCCGGCAGCGGCCGCGGCGCGGTCCGAGCTCGACCTGCTGACGCCGATCGCGAAGGCCTGGGCGAGCGACCTGGGCGTCGCGATCGCCTCGCTCGCCGTGCAGGTCTTCGGCGGCGCCGGCTACCTCGAGGAGACGGGCGTCGCCCAGCGCCTGCGCGACGCGAGGATCGTGCCGATCTACGAGGGGACGAACGGGATCCAGGCGATCGACCTCGTGACCCGCAAGCTCCCGGGCGAGGGCGGTGCCGCGATGCGACGCCTGCTCGGCGCCGTCGGCGCGACCGCCACCCGGCTCGAGGCGCGCGGCGGGATCCTCGGCGTCTCGGGTCGGGCGCTCGCCGCGGCGGGCGCCGCGCTCGAGGCGGCGACCGACTGGCTCCTCGCCCGCGGCCGCGGCGAGGACGCGCTCGCCGGCGCGACCGCCTACCTCGAGCTCGCGGGCCTCACCCTCGGTGGGTGGCTCATGGCGAGGCGGGCCCTCGTCGCGACCGGCGACCAGGCGACCCTCGCCGAGGCGGAGTGCCACTTCTACGCCGTCGAGTACCTGAGCCGGGCGCCGGGCCTGCTCCAGCCGGTCACCGCCGGCGCGACGCGCCTCTCGCGTCTCGCGGGCGAGCGCGAGGGCTAGCCACGCGGGCGCGAGCGGAGGTCAGCGGAAGTTCTCGAAGTAGCGGCTCGGCGTCGGGCCGCGCTGGTGCTGGTACTTCGAGCGCAGGCCGGAGGAGCCGTAGGGGTGGTCGGCCGGGGTCGTCATGCGCAGGAAGCTGATCTGGCCGATCTTCATGCCCGGGTACACGGTGATCGGCAGGTTGGCGACGTTCGAGAGCTCGAGCGTGAGGTAGCCGTCGAAGCCGGGGTCCACGAAGCCGGCGGTCGAGTGGATGAGCAGGCCGAGACGCCCGAGGCTCGACTTGCCCTCCAGCCGGCCGACCAGGTCGTCGGGGAGGCGGACGCGCTCGAGCGTCGAGCCGAGGACGAACTCGCCGGGGTGGAGGATGAGCGCCTCGCCCTCCACGATGCTGACGAGCTCGGAGAGCTCCTCCTGGTCCTCCTTCACGTCGATCACCCGCTGGGTGTGGTTCCGGAACACCCGGAAGAAGCGGTCGGTGTGCAGGTCGACCGAGGAGGGCTGGATGCAGCCCTCGCCGAGGGGATCGATCGTGATCCGTCCGGCCTCGAGCTCCTCACGGATGGATCGGTCAGAGAGGATCATCGTGGTCCCGCACGATACAGTGACCGAGTCCGCGGGTGCGGCTCGAGCACCGGCGGGCGCCGCGGGCGTAGTTCAGAGGCAGAACATCAGCTTCCCAAGCTGAGAACGCGGGTTCGATTCCCGTCGCCCGCTCCCGAGCGACGTCCGCTCGCGCCTCCCCAGGCCCCGCACATCGGGGATGCCGGAAGGTACGAGGGCGCCCGCTCGTCGGGCGCCAGCGGGCGTCTCCTGCTGCATCGTCTCGCCGGGCGACGCCAGGCGCGTCCACCTCGAAGGGGCCGCCGCTCGGGTCCGTCGCGCTCGCCGCCACGAGGTCAGCCACGCGCGACGGTGACCCCACGACGAACGAGCTCGCGCCACCCCGTAGCACCCGCACCCGCGCGGCTCGCGGCGCCCCGCGCGGCGGTGGCGAGGCGTGCGCAGGTCTCGTTCCTAGCGGCCGACCGGGCCCTCCAGCTCGAAGCGGTAGGTCCCCGTGCTGCCGTGGCCGGCCGAGGCGACCCCCGAGCCGCGGGTCCCCACCAGCCCACCGGTGCCCGAACCCTCGATCACCTCGAAGTCGGTGCGCGCCACCGCCCCGTCGTAGGTGCCGGTGGCTCGCAGCACGAAGCTCCCCGAGCGATCGCCCACGCTGCCCACGACACGGTGGTGCCCGACGAACTCGGCGGTGCCGTCGGACCGGTAGGTCATCACCATGTCGGCGATGGTCTCGGCCTCGATCCCGCCGGTGAAGCGCTGCCCGATGCGAGCCGTCGTCACCCTGACCGTACCCTCCAGGCCGGTCGCCGGCTCCTCGCTCCACGACGTCACCTCGAAGCCGCCCTCGACCAGGTCGCCCACCGCTGCACCCCCGATGCGCCCGATTGCGTCGTGCATACTCTGCCCGTCCGCCGCGCCGGCCGCACGGCGTCCTCGCGCGCAGGGCTGCACCTCGCGGACCGAAGGTCCGGCGCGCCAGGTCGCGCCACCCTCAGGGTGCGACCGGCACCTC
>Ga0209061_1001049_pt1 | contig 51863 bp, 48 predicted proteins | sample Coa_R1_10_FD_187157 | JGI IMG/M metagenome (GOLD analysis project Ga0209061, IMG submission 187157) | Surface soil microbial communities from Centralia Pennsylvania, which are recovering from an underground coalmine fire - Coalmine... | ecosystem: Environmental > Terrestrial > Soil >...
CCACTACCGTCAGCATTGGCGTCCTTCCCGCCGGCGTTAGCCCGCCGGCTTCCTTCCTGTTGATCACTTGGGAAGGTACGCCGCGCCCTCCATCAGGTCCCGCATCCACAACTTCGTGTCATATCTCCCTCTTCCCGTTCGGCAAGCTTCGCGTTCAAGTCTGAATAGCACCCGCCGGGAGCCCAGCGCCGCCGTGTCCAGGCATCGAGAGCCCCGCGGATGCCTTGGCGGATGCCGCCTTCCCAACCGATCACACAGCGGTCGGGTAGGTCATCTCGCCAGGGTCTTGCGAATGTCTTTAAGCAGCAAGACGAGGTGCAATTCGTCAGTCGGGCTCTGTTCGAACTCTGGCACAAGATGTAGGTAGAACTTCTTTGCCTCGGCCGACTCTGCGTGGACCAGCAGGCCCCGACAGCCGATGTCAGAAGACAGACCGGCTAGCCGGGCGAACACGTCTTGGAGCAATGCCGCTCCGAGCCCGTGGCTCTCGTGGTGGATATCGACCCCGAGCCGAGCCAGAAGTGCCACCGGTTGAGGATAACGGCCTGCTCCCTTGCGCAGCCGCTCCGGCGAGGCAGGTAGCGTCAACTGGGCCATGCACCATGCGTAATAGGCCACTACCACTGGGGTGTCCTGGCCAGTGACGACGAACACCTTGGTTGTCCCGGACGCTGCGGACTGGCGGGCATGACGACGTAGCCAGTCGGTCTGCTCTTGTGACCGGCACTCGAAACCAGACACGTCATGTTGCGCGACGAGCAGTTCGGGTGGCCGGTAGCCCCCACTCACTCCGTGAACGGGGACGGCCGCTCCATCAGGCGCCGGAGCCCCGGGAGATCCCTGGCCGGGCGAGCGTTCAAGGCTTCCCATGCCTCTGCCGCCACTGCGTCCAGTTCGAACCGATCCCGGTTGGCAAGGACTCGCTGAGCCGCGCTCACGGCGCTGCTGACGACGAACTCGGTCAGCCCGGTATCGCTCGCCGCCACTGCCCGGTCGATGATCTCCCGCTCCTCCGGCGTCGTTCGCAACTCCAGGCGGCGGCTCCGCCGCCGCGCCTCCATCGCAGTCAACCACACGCCTCCCTGCTCGCGAGAGCCCTGATAGCGTACGTCCAGTGTACGTCCAACCTGCATCTACGGCCTCCGGCGGAGCGCTCCGGCTCCGGGATGGACGCACGAGGGACAAGCCTAGGCGGTAGGAGGCAGGGGATGGGCCTGGTCATCCCGTCACAATCAACCCGGGCAAGCCGAGCAGACCTGGCCCGCGACAGCAAGATCGTTCGTCCGGTAGGGCGCTCCACATTGCTGCCGTGGGCCAGGCCCGCCACCCCTTCGGGCGGGTCGACGGCGACGGGATGATCAGGCAGGCAGGAGTGTGGCCGTGGCCGGTCAGGACCATGATCACCGTGCAATTAGCGTGCAATTAGCCAGGGTCACGAGGGGTCAACCACGGTCACTCCGGGACTACCGAGCTGGCTGGTCAGCGGCCTGACGGGCGCGGATCGGTCCAATTCCCAAGCTGATAGTGCGGGTGCGATTCCCGTCACCCGCTCCCACGCGAAGGCCCAGGCGAGGGTGCGCCCCGAGCCTGGGCCCTGATCGTTGCGAGGCGTTCTGCGCTCCGTAGAGCAACCTCTACACTTGCCCATATGAGCGAGATCCCGCTCGACAGGGCACCCGGCGATGTCGCCGCCGCCGCCCATGATGCGGCGCGGGGGAAAGTCGTCTACCTGACCGAGCATGGGGAGCGCTTGGCGGCGATCGTTCCGGCTGAGCTGGCCGCAGAGCTGGAGAATCTCACGCCCGAGGAGTTCCGCGAGCTGCTAGAGGATTTCGCTGATGCCCAAGCGGCCAGGGAAGCGCTCGCCGAGATCGAGGCAGGAGCCGAGCCCATTCCCGCCCGGCGGGTCTGGGCGGAACTGGGCTTGGACTCGTGACTGCCCAGCGGTATGCGCTGGAATTCGCTCCCAAGGCCATCCGCTCGCTGGGAAAGCTCGACCGTGCCATCGCCGAGCGGATCAGGGCGGTCGCCGAAGCGTTACGGGATGACCCGCGGCCGCCGGGCGCCAGAATGCTGGCGGGCATGCACGGTGTATGGCGGATCAGGGTCGCGAAGGACTACCGGATCGTGTACACCCTGGATGACAACCGGCTCGTGATCTTGGTTGTGGACGCTGGCCACCGTCGCGAGATCTACCGGTAACTCCCCATGCAAGCCCCGCGCCCGGTCAAGATCACCGTGCAGCCCCGGGGGTCCATGTCGTTCGTCCAGTAGGGCGCTCCACATTGACCCGCGCGCCTGGCCCGCACCCCTCACGGGCGGATCGAGGGCGACGGAATGATCAGGCGGGCGGAGTGCGCGCGCTAGCGCTGGCCCGACGCCTCCACGCTCCGTACAGCCTCCCTCTACACTTGTCTACATGAGTGAGCCCGCGCATGATCTGCCGGTCAGCCCCGCCGTCGAGGAGGCGGTCGAGCTGGCTCGCCGTGGCGTCATCACTCACCTGACGATCCGTGGCGAGCGGGTAGCCGCCATCGTCCCCGAATCGCTGATCGAGGCCCTCCGCGCGGCCGAGGACGCCGAAGACGCCGCCGAGGCCGATGCCGCCATGGCTGAGCCCGGAGACTCCATCCCGCTAGCAGAGCTTGAGGCTGAGTTCGGGTTGTAGGCTGGCAGGCCGTTGCCGCCTACACCGTCGAAGCTCGGCCTTGCGTCCGTAAGGCTCCGTCAGTTGGACCCGAAAGTCCGCAAGACCGTGCTGGGCCGAATAGCTCACGATGCCTCCGGCGGTTGCTCCGGCTCAGGGTTGGCTATAGCACGGAGAACACCGGTGTCAGTTGGAGTGACACAGCCATCCGGGTTGATCAGGCAGGCTGGGATATGCCCGTGGCCGGCCCAGGACTTGGCACCCTGGCTTCAGGCGAAGGGTAAGGAATCCTCAGGAGGCGTTGCGATAGCCCGGATGACCTGTTCGGCCAGGAGCGGCGGCACGGAATTGCCGAGCTGGGCCTGGACGGACGAGCGGTTACCCACAACCTCGAACGCGTCAGGGTAGGTAAAGAGCCGCTTGATCTCTCCGGTGCGGAGCCGCCGGTTCTCCCAGTGGAAGGGGCCGACATACGGGCCGGGCTGGGCCTGGATCGTCGGAGCGGGCTTGTCAGGCGACAGCTTGAGCAGGAACGACCAGTACTTGCTGCGCCACTCGAACTGCGGGTCCGGGTGGCCCCGCCTGGCCGTGTAGAACAGGTAGTTATCACCGGGGGGGATTGCTGGCAGCAGGTGCCCGTACTTGCCGTTGACTGCTTCGCCGGGCTCAGGGTCTGTAACGAGATCGGCGAGCGCCTGGCCTGCGGTTACGTGCGGTCGTGCAGGATTGCCGCTGAGCCGCCGTTCCCATCGGCCGCCATGTGTTGGTGCCGGGAGCCGCGGCACGGGCTCGTCCTTCGGCGCGCCGAGGATGAACAGCCGTGGCCGGGCCTGCGGGACACCGTAATCGGCGGCGTTCAGGACACCGGCGTCGAAGTGGTACCCAGCGGCGTCGATCTCCCGGACCAGCCGCTGGAACGCGGGCCTGCTGGCCTTGTTGCGGTAGGTGAGCGCGTAGACGTTCTCCAGGACGAATCGGTGTGGCCGGGCCTCGGCGAGCACCCGCGCATAGGCCTGGAGAAGCGAGGCGTCCGGGTCCAGGCCCTCGCGCTTGTATTCCAGCCAGAAGCCCGACTTCGAAAACGGTGTGCACGGCGGCCCGCCGATCAGCAGATCCGGCCGCGTACCAGGCCGGAGGCCCGCCGCGCGCAGGATCTCGGCCGTTGGAGTGTCGAGAATGTCTTTGCAGATCACGGGCGCGGAGAGATGGCTGAAGTTCTTCTCCATCGTCGCGGCAGCGTCTCGGTCCCATTCCACCGCGGCCCGCACCTCATACCCGGCGCGCTCGGCACCGAGATCGAGCCCGCCTGCGCCAGAAAACAGCGAGATCGCAATGCCCTGGACGGTCACGGCTCGATCCTCTCAGCAGGCACCGACAGAGTCCGGCAGCCGCAGCCCATCTGCCAGCGCGTGTCGGGCACGTGCCTGCTCAGCTCTGCTCTGGCTGGACTTGCCGGGCTCGCAGCTGGGCCAGTTCGTCATGCGCCGCCTGGAGCAGACGCTGAAGCTGAGTCTGCACCTGGGCGCTGACCCGGAACGGGTACCTGCGCCAGAAGTCGTAGAACTCAGCCGGGGTCGCGAACGCCCCGGCGCCGGAGCGCAGCGCGTCGATGCTGGTGACCGCTCCGATGTACTCCCGGGTTGTCGATGACCGCTCCCGGCTGGCGATCCGCCAGGGTTCCTGGACGATGATCTCGAGATCCTCGACGCGCGCGTTGCTGTCCGGATTAAGCGTGTAGATCATGATCACGTCCAGATGCGTCGCGTACTCGCTGAATGGCCGGAACGTGCCGGGCCAGTGCAGGTCCGGCCACTTGAAGTAGGTGTTGCCCGTGTACAAGGTGATCCGGCTCTGCGTCTGCCGCCTGTTCGCCGCCCGCCTGGCGGCTTTGACGTCCACCGCGTGGAAGCCCTCGCCGAATGCCGGCCCGCTGACTTCGAGGTCCGGGTAGCCGCGCTCGGTTCCCTGTCGGACCTGAGCCCCCGGGACTTGCAGGATGCGAGTCATCAGTAAGCTCACGATCGATGTTTCGAGGACATTCGCCAGCGCGGCCGGTTCTTTCGGCAGCGGCAGCAGGTGCCCGCCCGACGCAAGCCGCTGTTCTAGCTCGGCGGGTCCGGCTGCTTCCAGGGGCCACGAGGACAGGTCGCTGTCTCGCTGGAACACGCCGCCGACGTTGAATGTGTAGCTGGCGCATTGGTCCGCGATCCAGGTTCGCAGGGCCAAGACTTCTGCCACGCCGCAGAGCCTGTCACAGCCCGGCGGCCGGAGCATGCATCTCGCCGTAACTGGCTCAGGTGGCGCGGTGACGTGACAGCCCGGCTGACCAGAGGACGCGGCTCCGGTCCCTGGGAGAGAGTCACCAGCTCAGCCGGGCCTGGCGGTGGTCTCCTGGCGGGCGCCGTCTTGCTGGAGCAGCTCCTGGGCGCTGGCGGCGAGCCAGATCTCAGCGAGATCCTGCACCTTGCGCAGGTCGCGGCCGGTGATGGCCTCGGCGCGCGCGATGCGCTGCAGGATCGTGTTGCGGTGCACGCCCAGTGCGTGCGCGGTGGCGGCGATGTTGCGGTCGTTGTCGAGCAGCACCAGGAGGGTGCGCTGGAGCTGCGTGCCGTGCTCGGCGTCATGGGCGGCGAGCGGTCCGAGCACGTCATCGACGATCCCGGCCAGGGCGGCCGGCTCGGCGGGCAGCCAGGTCGCCGGGGCCTGCAGGCTGGCATACTCCACCAGCGCCCGGCGGCGCGAGCGGGCATAGCGCAGCGCCCAGAGCGCCTCGCGCCGCGGCACCTCGAGCGAGCGCCGCGCGCGGAATGGCCGGCTGACGCCGGCATGCGATCCCGGCGTGGCGGCCAGGAAGCCCAGGTCTGCTGACAGCGGCTGAAGCAGCACGTACAGCTCGCGCTGCTGGAGCAGCAGGTGCGGGATGCCAGAGTCAAGCAGCCGGGCGGCCAGGTCCGGGTCGCGGCCGGCATCGCTGGACACCGCGGCAAGCTGCAGCGGCTGCCGGTCGGCGAACCCGGCGAGCCGCAGCCGGGACCGAACGGCCTCGGCATCCAGCATTCCGCTCAGCATCTCCCCGAGGGTCTCGGCCCCCTGCCGGCGGACCGACTCGCGCTCGCGCTGCAGGTTGGCCAGCTCCAGCGCCGCGATCGTGGCGATATGCCGCGCGGCCAGCAGGCCGAGTGCCTCCTTGCCGGGCAGCGGCACGGCCAGCAGGTATCCGGCAACACGGCCGCGGAGCGGCACCGGAACGCAGAGCTGCCCGGCGTCGCTCCCGGCCATGGTCGTCCCGGATGCGGGAGGAGGTTCCCAGCCGGGCGGTGCGCCGGGGATCCCGGCGATCAGCGCCCGCCCGCTGGGGGCGCACAAGCCAAGCTGGTATCCGGAAACCTCCCCCAGCCGCTCGAACAACTGCGGGGCGGCAAGCCCGCGGCTCGTGGCCTCCCGGAGCGTGTCGAAGATCCGCAGATAGGACAGGATCCTGCGCTGCGACCGCTCCCGGTTCGCCGCCGTGACGAGGCTGGTAATGGCCAGGTAGGGCACCTCGTAAGCGACTTCGAGGACCGGGAACGCCAGCTCGTCGGCGGCGGCGAGCATCTCCCCGGTGAGCCGGGGCGCGTACATGCCGTTCGCGATCGCGACGGCCCGGATCCCCGCGGCCGCCAGCCGCTGGACGTAGGCGTGCTGCCGGGCGGCCTGGGCGGGTATTGCCATCCCGGTGGTCAGCACCAGCCCGGGCCCCTCCAGCCACCTCGTAGGGTCCTCCAGCTCGCAGACGTGCGCCCATTCGACATCCCGGTCCAGGCCCGTTGCGCCCGCCCGCACCGTCATGCCCAGGTGAGGCATCGAGACGATCTCGCCGATGGTCAGGCCCATGTCTGGCACCTCAGCTAGTGATCACAAGCACATTCAGAACGGTTTTCCCGGGGCCGATGTCAGCGGCCGCATCGCCAGCCTGGTGTGAAGCGGGATGTGCACGTGCATAGGTGACTGGATAGTAACCGTGCAATCTGCCAGTTGACCAGGCCCGATGGAGGTACTTAGCGTTTCGGCCAAGCCGGAACCGGCCCTGCCCGGGACCCGGGAGGACCGGAGGCAGCCGGCCGGTCGCAGGCCTGGAGGTCACATGACGCAGGTGATGGCACGCCGGCAGGCGTTCATCGGCGGGGGCTGGTGCGAGGGTGGCGACGGAGTCATCGAGGTCCGCAGCCCGCATTCCGGCGAGGTGATCGGCACCGTCGCGCGGTGCAACGCGGCGGACGCGGATCGCGCGGTCAGCGCCGCTGCCTCGGCGTTCCCGGCCTGGCGCCGGACCTCGCTGGTCGAGCGGGTCGAACTGCTGTATCGCGCATACGAGCTGTGCAGGCAGCGCAACGAGGAGATTGCCCGGCAGATCTCCCTGGAGATGGGCAAGACGATCCGCGAGTCCCGGGAGGAGATGGTCGAGTACGCGTGCGAGCACTTCCGCCGCTCGGCCGAGGATGCGCTCCGCTACCGCGGCCAGTTCCTCCCGTCGACCCAGGAGCGGACGAACCGCAAGCGGATCATCGTGTCCCAGGAGCCGGCCGGGGTCGTCGCGGTGGTGACCCCGTGGAACTTCCCGGTGGACATCGCGGCGATCACGATCTGCTACGCGCTGGCCATCGGGGACACGGTCGTGTGGAAGCCGAGCGAGTACGCGCCGCTGTCCTCGGCGATGCTCGCCGACATCTTCGCCGACGCCGGGTTCCCTGCCGGCACGGTCAACATGGTGACCGGGGAGGGCGCCGCGGGCCAGGCGCTGGTCTCCCACCCGGATGTCAGCGCCGTGGTGTTCACGGGGTCGACCCGTACCGGTGAGGCCATCGCCGGAGCGGCGGGCCTGAAGAAGCGGGTCATGGAGCTAGGCGGGAACGGGCCGATCATCGTACGGCAGGACGCTGACATCGACAGGGCAGCCGATGCGGCGATCACCGGGTGCTTCTACCTGGCTGGCCAGTGCTGCACGGCCGCCGAGCGGCTGCTGGTGCACGAGTCGGTGCACGGCGCCTTCGTGGACCGTCTTGCCGACCGGGCGGGCAAGCTGCGCGTCGGCGACCCCCTCGACGAGGCCACCGACATGGGGCCGCTGTGTAACCCAGGGGTGCTGGACCAGACCCGCGCGCACGTTGAGGACGCCATCGCCAGGGGCGCCAGCGTCGTGCTGGGCGGAACCAGCAACGGCCTGTATTTCTCCCCCACGGTGCTGACCGGCGTCACGCCCGACATGGCGATCGCCCGTGAGGAGACGTTCGGCCCGGTGGCCCCGGTGATCGCCTACTCACGGGACGAGGAGGCCATCGGAGTGGCCAACGCCACCGGCTACGGCCTGACCGCCGCGGTGTTCACCAACGACCTGCGCAAGGCCTGGCAGTTCGCCGAGGACCTGCGGCATGGCACGGTCCTGATCAACGAGACCACGAACTACTGGGACCAGCTTGCCCCGTTCGGGGGACGCGGCAAGTCCGGTACCGGGCGCGAGCTGTCGTCGTGGATGCTCGACGCCCTCACCGAGACCAAGCAGATCGTCTTTGACATCGGATAGGGATCGCCATGAGCAACGGCCGCGCACCCCACCCCACCGAGCCGGGAGCACAGCTGGATGCACTGCATGCCATACCGGCGGCCGACATGCTGGTCGATCCCGGCAAGCTGGCCGCCGTCCTGGAGGAGCCCTCGCCAGCGGGAGCGGTCAGCATGATGGCCCTGCTGGGCTGGACCCTCGCATCCGTGATCGTCACCGTCGGCGCCGCGATCTGGTGGATCGCCGCCGGATACTGACGGCCGCTGCCGTGCTGGCTGGCAAGCCCCCGCCGCCAGAGGGCTACTCCGTCCCGCCTTCGAGGGAGGACTGACGTGGATACTGCGACTCCGGAAAGCGTGCAGCCCCGGTCGGCGCGTTACGGCCAGGACGTCCTGCCCCTGCCGGCCAGGGACCGGTATGCGGGCACGCTGCTGATGTTCTGGCTGTGGGCAGGCGGAAACGTCCTGCTGACGACCTTCCTGCTGGGCGGCTACTACGCCAGCGCGCTCGGCGTGGTCGGCATGATCGTGGCCACCTGCGTGGGCAGCCTGCTCGGCTGCCTCTGGCCGTCCCTGACCGGCCTGCGCAGCGCGCGGTACGGCGTGGACGAGTACGTCGGCATGCGGTCCACGTTCGGCACCTACGGCTCCTACATCGGCGTCGTGCTGCTGGTAGCGATCAACTTCGGCTGGATCGGGATTCTCGCCCAGATCGCCGGGAACTCCGGGATCTCCGCCGTGAAGGAGATCACCAAGACCGGGGACTTCTCCACGGCCTTCGGCGCGAACTGGTTCACGCTGTTCGCGCTGATCTGCGGGATCGTGATCCCGGTCGTGATGCTCTACATCAGCCCGAAGACCGTGTTCCGCCTCGTCAAGTGGGCCGTGCCGCTGCTGATCGTGTTCGCGTTCGTGCTGCTGGGCAAGCTGCTGGGCTCCTATAGCTGGGCGCGGCTGGCCGCGGTCAAGCCGAACCACTCGGTGACGTTCGCCTACGCGATAGAGGCAGCGGTGGCCTACAACATCTCCTGGTTCCCGTACATGGGGTCGTGGAACCGGTTCGCCAAGACCCAGAAGGCTGCGTTCTGGGGCGCCTGGGGCGGGCTGACCGTGATCAGCATCCTGTTCGCGGTGATCGGCGGGATGGCGGCGCTGGCATTCAACTCAGCCGACCCGAGCGCGTGGGCCACCAAGGCCGGGCTCGGCATCCCGGCCATCTTCATCATCGTGTTCTCCACGATCATCAACTGCGCGATGCTGTTCTACGCCTCGGTGATGGCCCTCAAGGTGGCGATCCCGAAGCTCAGCTATCACCTCGTGGTCCTGCTGGTGGCGATTCCCTCGATCCCGTTCCTCTACCAGGGGACCCTGTCGGCCAAGTTCAACGACATCCTGACCGTGGTCGGCGCGCTGGAGGCGCCGTACTGGGGCATTGCCCTGGGCGACTACTTCCTGCTGCGCCGTGAGCGGCTGTCGGTGCCGGACCTGTACCGGCGGCGCGGGCCGTACTGGTTCACGGGCGGGTTCAACCTGGGCGCGATCGCCATCTGGATCGGCGGCGTGGTGCTGTGGCTGTGGCTCGCCGGGTCCACGAGCCTGATCTCCTGGGCGCAGGCGTTCGGGAGCTCGGGCGTCAGCGTGTATAACGTGATCACCGCGTCCAGCCCGGTGATCCTGCTGTGCGCCATCGCGTACTACCTGTTCGGTCACCGGCTGGGCTGGGCGCTGCGGTCACGCCAGCCCGCCGTCCCAGCTGTCACGGCCGCGCAGCCGGGCCGCCCGTGAGCGGCAGCCTGCCCGCACGGGCCCGGGTGGTTGTCGTCGGCGGGGGGATCGCCGGCTGCTCGGTCGCCTACCACCTCGCCAGGCGCGGCTGGACCGACGTGATCGTGCTCGAGCGCAAGCGGCTGACCTCCGGGACCACCTGGCATGCCGCGGGCCTGATCACTCAGGCCAGGCCCACGTTCGGCACCAGGGAGATCGTCAAGCGCAGCCTGGAGATCTTCGCGACGCTGGAGGCTGAGACCGGGTTTTCCCCTGGCTTTCAGCGCACCGGCACGCTGCACCTGGCGGACGACCCCGACCGCTGGGAGGAACTGCGCCGCAGCGCATCGGCCAGCCGCGCCAACCAGATCCGGGCCGAAGCGCTGACCCCGTCGCAGGCGAAGGAGAAGTTTCCCCCGCTCAATGTCGATGACCTGTGCGGCGCGCTCTGGTATCCGGACGATGGCCGCGGCAATGCCACCGATACCACCATGGCGCTGGCCGCCGGTGCCCGGCAGCGCGGCGTGCGCATCTTCGAGAACACTCCCGCGACCGGCGTGACCTTGGACGGCAGCCGGGTCACGGCCGTCACCACCTCCCGCGGCGACATCGAGACTGACTACGTTGTCAACGCAGCCGGGATGTGGGCCAGGCAGTTCGGCGCGCTGGCCGGGGTGGCGGTGCCGCTGCAGGCTCTCGCCCACTACTACATCGTCACCGAGGCCATCCCCGGGCTGCCGCCCGGCCTGCCGACGATCAAGAGCGCCCCCGACTACGCCTACGTCAAGAACGAGGGCGCGGGCCTGATGGTCGGGTTCTTCGAGCCCGGCAGCTACCCGTGGGCCTCCCGCGGGGTTCCCGACGACGCGGAGTTCACCCAGCTTCCGGAGGACTGGGATCACCTCGGCCCGTTCTACGAGAAGATGATCAAGCGCCTGCCGGTGCTCGCCGACGCGGGAATCCGGCTGCACTTCTGCGGCCCGGAGAGCTTCACCCCCGACGGCCTCTACCACCTCGGCCCGGCGCCGTCCCTGCGCAACTACTTCATCGCGGCCGGCTTCAACTCCATCGGCTTCCTCAGCGGGCCAGGCGCGGGATCGGTCCTGGCCGACTGGATCGTCGACGGCCACCCGCCCGTCGATATGCCCGAGGCCGATCCCCGGCGCGCCGCGCCGCATGAGACCAACCGGCGGTTCCTGGAGCAGCGGGTCACCGAGACCCTCGACCTGGCCTACGAGATCCACTGGCCCTATCAGCAGCGGCAGGCTGCCCGCGCCCTGCGCCGCAGCCCGCTGTACGAGCAGACCAAGGCTGCTGGCGCCGTGTTCGGCGAGCAGCTTGGCTGGGAGCGCGCCAACTGGTACGCCCCGCCGGGAACCGACGTCGCCGAGGCGGAGGCGCCCACCTTCGGCCGGCCCGGCTGGTTCGGCCACGTCGCCGCCGAGCATCGGGCGGTCCGCGAGCATGCCGGCATCTTCGACACCTCCTCGTTCGGCAAGCTGCTCGTGCAAGGCCGGGACGCGGAAATCGTTCTTCAGCGAATCTGCGCCAACGACATCGCGGTCGAGCCCGGCCGGATCGTCTACACGCAGTGGCTCAACGACCGGGGCGGCATCGAGGCCGACGTCACCGTCACCCGCGTCGACGAGACCCGGTTCCTGGTGCTGTCCGGTCCCGCGACCGTCCGCCGCGACCAGGACTGGCTCGCCGCCCACATCGGCCCCGGCGACTTCGCGACGGTCACTGACATCAGCACGAGCCTGGCCATGGTCACTGTCATGGGACCGGCGGCCCGGCAGGTCCTCCAGCCGCTCACCGACGCTGACCTGAGCAACGACACGTTCCCGTTCGGCACGTCCCGCGAGATCGACCTGGGCTACGGCTACGTGCGCGCGACCCGGATCACCTACGTCGGCGAGCTTGGCTGGGAACTGCTCGTCCCCGCAGACATCGCCGCGCACATCTACGAGACGATCGCCGGGCACGGCAGGGCAGCCGGCCTCCGGCCGGCCGGCTACCACGCCCTCAACTCGCTCCGCCTGGAGAAGGCCTACCGGAGCTGGGGACATGACATCTCCGCCGCTGACACGCCGCTGGAGGCCGGCCTCGCCTTCGCGGTCGCGTGGGACAAGCCCGGCGGCTTCACCGGCCGCGACGCCCTGCTCCGCCTGAAGGAGACGGGGGTGGCCCGGCGGCTCGTGCAGTTCGCGCTTGACGACCCCGCCGCGCTCGCCTACCACGACGAGCCGATCTACCGGGACGGCAGGCTCGTGGGTCACGTCACCTCGGCCGCCTACGGGCACACCCTCGGCACAACCGTCGCGCTCGGCTACGTGACCGCGCCCGAGCCCGGCACCGACCGGTCCTGGTATGTCTCCGGCAGCTACGAGATCGAGATCGGCATGCAGCGCTACGCCGCCCGCGCCTCCCTCAGGCCCTTCTATGACCCCGAATCCCGGCGGGTCCGTCAGTAACGTCGCTGGCGGACCGCGCGACCGGCCATCCGACCGGCTCGCGCGCGAGGACTGTCCCTAGGATGGTCTGCACAGGCGTCGGGGGGAGCATAGGCGTCCAGGGGGGAAGCCATGAAGTTCATGCAGGTCATCGAGTACAGAACCGCGCGCTTCGATGAGACCAGCCAGGCGGTGGACGCGTGGCTGGCCCAGACCGAGGGCAAGCGCACAACAGCCCAGGGCCTTACCGGCCGCAGCAGGGAGGAACCCAGCAACTACATCGACGTGATCGTCTTCCCGTCGTATGACGATGCGATGCGCAACAACGACCTGCCCGAGACCCGGGCCCTGGCTGAGAAGATGGCCAGCCTCTGCGATGGAGAGGTGACCTTCCACAACCTCGACGTGGTGCGCGAGGACATCAGCTAAGGCGCACTCGCAGAAGCGGCGCCCTGACCCTCGCCGTCGGCGGCCAGGCTGCCGGCCGGCTCACGATCGAGCGCCTGGGCTGTTTCCAGGGCCTTCAAGTATGACCGTGGTAATCTGCTGGTATGACTACCAAGCTGGCTGTCAGCCTGCCGGATGAACTGGCCGAGCAGGCACGGCAGGCTGTGCGCGAGGGCCGGGCCCCCTCGGTCTCCGGTTACATCGCCGACGCCATGGCGCAGGCCGCGCGGACGAGGGCAATCTCACGCCTGGTAGCGGACATGCGCGCTGAGGACGGCCAGCCGAGCGAGGAAGACTACGCATGGGCTCGCCGGGCGCTCGGGGTCGAGTGACCGATGCGATCACCTTCGATGCCGGTGCCCTTATCGCGATCGAGCATCGGAGCAAGCGCATGCAGGCGCTGCTGGACGAGATCGACCGGCGTGACTGGCGCATCGCGGTGCCCGCGGGTGCCCTGGCGCAGGCCTGGCGCGGCGGACCGCGGCAGTCGCGGGTCGCCGCCCTGCTCAGCGATGAGCGCACGGAGGTCGTCGCGCTGGATGACCCAGTTGCTCGCGCTGTCGGCCTGCTGTGCGGGAGGTCGGGTCACGCCGACGTCGTCGACGTGTCGGTCGCTCTCTGCGCGCGGCAGCGGAACCGGCGTGTGATCACCTCCGATCCTGACGACCTGCGATCGGTGGACGACCGTCTCATCCTGCACGTACCGTAGGCCGGCCCGCGCCGAGGTCAGGGTGAGGCTGCCCTGCCGCGATCTCAGCTTGCGACGACCGTGACCGGGTCGCCCGTCCGCAGCAGGCCAGGGCGGGTGATCTGGCCGCCGATCGCCATGCACAGCGGGTTGTCGTCCCGCTGCCCGATCCGCTTGAGCACCGCGCCCGACTCGGTCAGGCCCGGCTGGCGCATCCCGACCATGACGCAGCGTTCAAGAACCCGGTCGAAGACCGCGTGCACCGCGTCCTTCCCGGTCCCGATGCACACGGTGCGGCCAAGCCACGTTTCCTCGATGAACGGCTTCCTGGTGTGCACGACCAGGTTCGGCCGCAGCCGCCTGGCGCTGACCGGACCCCCCGGAAGCTGGCGGGCGAGCCAGTCAAGCGTCGCGGTGCCGAGCAGGGTGAACGGCACCTCGTCGAAATGCATGATCCCGGTGTCCCGGCAGATCCGCACCTGCTGCTGGCCGGTATGCCGGCGCAGGAACTCGTCGGCTGCCCCGGTGGCCACCGGGTGCTCTGTGCCGTCCGGCCCGGTGACCACGGGCGGCTCGATCCTGGCCGGGCCGGGCTCGGCAGGGTAGCGCGCGGCCAGGTCGAGCAGGCCCGGGACGCGGCGGAAGCGCAGGGAGTTCTTGCCCGAGCCGAGCTTTCCGTCGCCGTCCAGCACCGCCCAGACCCGGTCGCCGAGCAGCCCGCCCTCGTCCGCCAGGCTGGCCGGGACGGATTCGCCGCCGAGTGACTTCACCGGATAGCGCCATATCTCGGCCACGGTCAGCCCGTCGAGCGCGTCCATGCAGCGATCTTACGGAGGGCTCGGCCGCCGTCGGCCACGCCGCCCATCCCGGCACCGATGAGTACGCGGCTGGTGCGGAGTCTGCCAGGGTACCGGGAACATCCCCAGCGAGGGGATCGCCCGGCTGGCACGAGGGAGGGCCGATGACCGACAAGACACTGACCACCTGCCTGTGGTTCGACACCGAGGGCGAGGCGGCGGCGAGGTTCTACGCCAGCGTGTTCGCCGACTCCAGGATCGGCAGGATCGCCCGGTACTCCGAGGCCGGTCCGGGGCCGGCCGGCAGTGTCATGGTGGTCGAGTTCGAGCTGAACGGGCAGAAGTTCATGGCACTGAACGGAGGCCCCCAGTTCACGTTCACCGAGGCCATCTCGTTCCAGATCCCATGCGAGGACCAGTCCGAGGTGGACTACTACTGGAGCAGGCTGTCCGAGGGCGGCGAGGAAGGGCCGTGCGGCTGGCTGAAGGACAAGTACGGGCTGTCCTGGCAGGTCGTCCCCGTAGTCCTGGGCGAGATGCTGGGCGACCCGGACCCGGTGCGGTCGAAGCGGGTAGCCGAGACGATGTTCACGATGAAGAAGCTCGAGATCGACCGGCTGCGCGAGGCGTACGAGGCGGGCTAGCCGGCAGCGGCCCGGTGTGGCCGGCTACGGCGTGCGGGCGGTCAGGAGCTGCCCGCCGCCGTCATTGCGGACCCGGACATCGCGCAGCCCCGCAGCCCGGGCCAGCCCTGCAAGCTGGCCGTCGGAGTAAAAGTGCCCCAGGCTCGCCACCGGCTCCGGTGCCGCCGGCGTTCCGCGCAGCTCGGGCCCGGTCGTGAAGATCGCGACCCGCGACCCGGGCCGCAGCACCCGGCCGCACTCCGTGAGCACGCCGACCGGGTCGGCCAGGAAGAAGAACACCACGGACATCGCCAGCGCGCTGAACGTGCCATCTGGAAACGGCAGCCGCTCTGCGGCAGCGCAGACCACGCCGGCGCCTGGAGCCTGCTGCCGGGCCAGCCGGGCCATCTCCTCGCTGTGGTCGAGTCCCGTCACCCGGGCTCCCGTGGCCAGCGCCTCGCGCAGCAGCAGCCCGCCGCCGCAGCCCACCTCCAGGAGGTGATCGGTCGGCCCGACGGCCAGCGCGGCGAGGATCGGCCCCCGGGCGAAGTGGTGTGCGTCGGGCGCCCCGTACACCTCACGCGCCCGGCGGCCGGCCGGCCGCCGGGCGATCCGGTCGGTCAGCCAGTCCGGGAACGCCTCGGGGGGCAGGCCGCTAGCGCGCCAGGCGCCGGTGTCGTCGTCGCCGAGACGGAACTCACGCATGAGCCGCTCAGGGTCGCGGGCCGGGTCGTCTGTCATCCGCTGCAGCCTTCGCTATCTGTGATCTCGGCCATATTGCCGCCCCGCGTGTAGAACCGCGATGCCAGGGCAAGTAAGGTATGCCTAACCTATCAACCGTCTCTTCTGGGGGTCCGTCGGATGCTCGCCACGCTGGTCATCTTCCTGCGAGAGGGCGTCGAGGCGAGCATGATCGTCGCGATCCTGCTTGCCTACCTGAACCGGATCGGGCAGCGAGAGCACTTCAGGGACGTGTTCCTAGGCGTCGGCGCGGCCCTGGTGCTGGCCGGCGGCGGCGGCGTCGCTGCCTACCTGACCATCCGCAGCTACGACGGCTCGCGAGTTCAGACGATCTTCGAGACCGCCACATACCTCGTCGCCGCGGCGGTCCTCACCTACATGACCTTCTGGATGCGAGACCACGCCCGGTCGCTCTCGTCGGAACTGCGCAAGCGCACCGACGCGGCGCTAGACGGCAGGGCGCGCTGGGGCCTTGGGCTGCTGGCCTTCCAGGCAGTCGGCCGGGAGGGCCTGGAGACCGTCGTGTTCACGCTGGCCATCGTGTTCTCGACGTCAGCGGCGAGCGCGATGGGCGGCGCCGCGATCGGGCTGGCGGGAGCGCTCGGCATCGCGTTCGTGATCTACCGGCTGGGGCACCGGCTGAACCTCGGCCGGTTCTTCACCGTGATCGGCGTGCTGCTGATGGCGTTTGCCGCCGGGCTCCTCGCGAACGTGGTCGAGAACCTGCAGCAGCTCGGCTGGCTGCCGATGCTGACCGGGCCGTTGTGGCACTCGGGCCGGATCCTGTCCGAGGACAGCTCGTTCGGCGACGTGCTGCACAGCTTCTTCGGCTACAGCGATGCGCCCACGATCCTGCAGATACTCGTCTACTTCGGCTACCTGGCGATCGTGATCATCGCCTACCTGGGGCTGGCCTCCCGGCTCAGGCGATCCCGGGACGGTAGTAAGCCCGCGCAGCAGCCGCAGCCCCCGGCAGCCAGCCAGCCAGCCAGTTCCGGCGGTACTGCGCCGCCGGCCGGCCAGGCACCTGTCGGGGCGCAGGCCGCCAGCTACCGGCCTTCCGGCGGCTCCGGTGGTGCGGCCTCCCGGTACCAGCCCTCCCCGGGCTCGGGCGACGCCGACCGGTACCCGCCTTCCGGGTCAGGCGGCGCCGGCCGGTACTGATCCTCGGCCCGGTAACGTCCGTCGGCGGGACCCGGCCGGTACTGGCCCGGTGCCGAGCCCGGCTCGGCCGCCGGGTACCCGCCAGCCGCCGGGCGCTGCCGGATCGCGCGTGCGGAGACGCTGGTGAGCAGGGTGCCGATAGCGATGCCTATCACCAGGGTGACCACGGCAGTTGCCGCCTTGGCCTGCAGCCCGGCCGAGGTGCTGAACGGGTAGATCACTCCGACCACGGTCGCCAGGGCGACTATCCACCCGAAGAACGTCATCGGGCGCGGAGTGGACAGCAGCAGCAGATGCGCCACACCGGTGGCGATCAGGGCCGCGCCGACCGCGCCGAGCACGAAACTGGTCGTGTGCGCGTTGCCGTAGGCGCCGTCAGCGTGCGGCGCGAGCAGCGGGATATGCAGCAGCCAGCGGCTCACCAGCACGCCGACCAGCGCGATCAGCCCGGCCACGATCGCGGTCGCCATGCCCCCGGACCACAACTGCCTGGCGTCGACCCTCGGCCTGCCCCGCGCATACCCGCCGTAAGACGGCGCTGGTGCCGTCATCGCGGTCACCTGCCCCCGTTGCTGCCCAGTGTGCAGCCGGCTCTTTACCGGCTTGACGTCAGTACTTACCCCTGGCCAGGCACCCAAACCCCGGGCTGGCCGGCAACCGGCACGGAAGGTCGGATGTGCTTGGCTTAGGGCATGACCTCAGCCTCCCTGCGTGACCGGCTGCTGTCCGGCGAGACCGTCTTCGGCGGCTGGTGCACGATCCCCGACCCGCTCAGCGCCGCCGCGCTGGCCCGCTCCGGCGTCGACTACGTGATCATCGACCTGCAGCATGGCGGCGCCGTCGAGCGTGACCTGCCCGCCCTGACCTCGGCCATCCGGGCAGGCGGCGCAACCGCGCTGGGCCGGGTCCGGTACGCGCACCCGGCCGACATCGGCCGGGCGCTCGACCTTGGCTGCGCCGGCGTGATCGTGCCCAACGTGGAGACCGCCGAGCAGGCCGCAGCCGTCGCCGGGGCCTGCCGGTACCCGCCGGACGGCTACCGCTCCGGAGGCGGCGTCCTGGCCTCGGCGGGCGATCCGCTGTGCATCGTCATGTGCGAGTCCGCGGGCGCTTCCGCCTGCCTGGCCGACACGCTGGCCCTGCCCGGCGTGGACGGCATCTACGTGGGGCCCCGGGACCTGTCGTACTCGCTCGGCTGCCCCCTGGACCCGGAGCACCCGGTGCTGCGGGCCGAGCTGGAGAAGATCTGGGCAGCATGCGCCGCCGCCGGGAAGCCCGTCGGCGTGCACGCCGCCGACGGCGCGACCGCCCGGCTCTACCGGGAGAAGGGCTGCCGTATCGTCACCGTGGCATCCGACGTCATCGCGGTGGACCGCGGTGCGCGCCGGGAACTGGCCGCTGCAAGGGAAGGGGAAACAGCATGACTGAGGCCCGCGGGACACGCCCGGAGCGGCAGCAGAGGGGGCAGCGCGGTGGCCGATGACCGCTGGACGGCTGCCGACGACTACATCGACGCGCGCCTGGCGCCGGGCGACCCCGTTCTGGAAGCCGCGCTGAAGGCCGCGGCGGAGGCCGGCCTGCCCTCGATCAACGTCTCGCCGAGCCAGGGCAAGCTGCTGCAGGTGCTGGCGCGCGGGCTTGGCGCCCGGAAGATCCTCGAGATCGGCACCCTGGGCGGCTACAGCACGATCTGGCTCGGCAGGGCACTTCCGCCGGGCGGGCGGCTGATCACCCTGGAGGTCAGCCCGCACCACGCCGACGTGGCCCGTGCCAACCTGGCCCGGGCCGGGCTGGAGAAGGTCGTCGAGGTGCGGGTCGGCCGTGCCCAGGACACCCTGCCGGCGATGGTGGCCGCCGGCGAAGGGCCGTTCGACCTTATCTTCATCGACGCCGACAAGGCGGGCTACCCGGCCTACCTGGACTGGTCGCTGCGGCTGTCCCGGCCGGGCACGGTCATTCTCGCCGACAACGTCGTGCGCGGCGGCCAGATCGCTGACCCGGCGAGCGAGGACGAGGCCGTGGTCGGCGTTCAGCGGTACATCGAGGCGCTGGCGGCCGAGCCGAGGGTGAGCGCCACCGTGATCCAGACCGTCGGACGGAAGGGGTACGACGGCTTCGCGCTCGCGGTCGTCCAGGGCTAGGCCAGGGCTAAGCCCGACGCGGTCAGCGGGCCCCGCCGGGCAGGTCTCCTGAAGCCGCACGTGACCTTTGCTGGAGCCCTACCCGCAGGCATCCTGTGCCGCGGTCCTGACCTGGCTGTCAGACGCTCCGGGGACGGTCGGCGCGGATGGCCGGCTGCCTGCCCTGCGGTGCCGGTGGCGGGTTCCCCGGTGACGGGTCCGGTGAGCCGTGACAGCCGCCGGCGGATGATCGTTCTTCAGGCTCGTGAACAGCGCCCGTGCGGCGCTGGCGTTCCAGAGCACCGCGGACTCGCCCGTCGGCGTGGTGTAGTTGGTGTTCGCCAGCGGCACGGTGGTGAAGGCGACGTCCTGGGGAGTGATCCCCTTGAGCTGATCGGCGAGGCTCACGACGTTGAAGCCCTGGTCCACGGTGACGGCTGAGGACACGGCGGACAGGAACCTCTCCAGCCGGAGCGGGTTCGCCAGCGTCCCCGAGCTGATCGCCTCGCTCAGCATCGACGACAGCAACTGCTGCTGGTCAAAGATGCGGGCCAGGTCGGAAAGGGCGAACGAGTGCCTGTCGCGCACGAACTCAAGCGCGGTGATCCCGGAGACGTGGTGCCGGCCTGCCGAGAGGTGCAGCCCGCTGTAGGGGTCGTTCACGGCGTAGGGCAGACAGATGTCGACGCCGCCGAGCGCGTCGATCACCTTCACGAAGCCGAGGAAGTTGACCTCTATGTAGTCGTTGATGACAAGCCCGGTGTCCTGCTCCACGGTGCGCACCATGAGGCTGGGGCCGCCGAGGCCGAACGCTGAGTTGATCTTGTTCATGCCGTGGCCGGGGATGTTCACCCAGGAGTCCCGCGGCAGGCTCACCACCTGCACCCAGCGGTGGCTGGCGGAGACGTGCACGACCATCAGCACATCGGAGTTCGAGCTGATCGCGTGCCCGACGTGCAGCCTGGCCTGCTCCCGCCGGGTCAGCCCGCTGCGCAGGTCGACGCCGGCGACCAGGATGTTCAGCGGGCCGCTCGACGGGGTGCCAGAGGTGCCGGCATTGACCCGGCCCAGGCTGTCGTTCACATAGCTGGTCAGGGCCCAGCCGCCGCCCGCGATAAGCAGCACCAGCGTTGAGAGCAGGGAGCAGGCCAGCAGCAGCGTCCGCTGCTGCCGGGCCCGCCGCCCGGCAGCGATCTTGACCATGAGGCTGCGCTGCGCGGGCGTGGGCGGTGGCCTGCGGCGGGCCCCCGTGCGCCGGGCCCCTGGCAGCGGAGCAGCATCAAGCCGGGCCGGCCGCGCCATCCTCGGTACGCCAGCCCCCCGTTCGCCCTCGGTAGCGCTGCCCTCTCCCTCGGCCACCAGCCCCCCGTTCCGACTCTGCCTACCGTAGGCTAACTCGCCGCAACCGGGAACGCGCGCAGCATCGCCGGCCGCGCCGTTAATCTGCCGATTACCGGGCCATTAGGCGGCTTCGCCTGGCTATTGCGGCGGCTCCGGGTCGCGCGGCAGGCCGAGGATCCGCTCGCCGATGATATTGAGCTGGATATCGGTGGTTCCGCCGCCGATCGTGAGCGCGCGCGTCATCAGGACCTGGCGTGCCCAGTGACGGCCGTCGGGCCCGCTGTGCCCGCCGGGGCCATCGGGCCCGTCAGGTCCGGCCGGCGGCGCCTTCGGGCCGAGCGCGCCGGATGCGCCGGTCATCTCCCAGCAGGCCTCCGCGACCAGCTGAGCGTGCCGCATGCCCAGCAGCTTGCGGACGCTTCCGGTAGCTCCCGGCTCGGTGCCCGATAGCTGCTTGACCGTCGCGCGCAGGCCCAGGACGTCGATCGCGTGCCCATCGGCGACAAGGGAGCCGATCCGTTCCGCGGCAATCCGGCTGCCGCCGGGAGCGGCCCGCGCGGTGTCCAGAAGCTCGGGAACCCCGCAGCCAAACGTCCATGACCGGGAGAGCGAGACGCGCTCATTCGCCAGGGTCGTGCGCGCGACCTTCCAGCCGCCGTTTACCTCGCCGACCAGGCAGTCGTCCGGCACGAAGACGTCGTCAAGGAACACCTGATTGAACGCCGATTCCCCGGTCATCTCGCGCAGCGGCCGGACCTCGATTCCCGGGGACTTCATGTCCACCAGGAAGTAGCTGATGCCGTCGTGCCGCGGTGCCGCCGGGTCGGTCCGGGCGACGCAGATGGCCCAGGCCGCCTCCCTGGCCAGCGAGGTCCATATCTTCTGGCCGGTCAGCCGCCAGCCGCCGTCATCCCTGACCGCCTTCGTGGACAGCCCGGCCAGGTCGGACCCGGCTCCGGGCTCGCTGAATAGCTGGCACCACAGCAGCTCGCCGCGCAGCGTCGGCGGAATGAAGCGCTGCTGCTGCTCCGGGGTTCCGTAGCCGATCAGCGCCGGGATCACCCAGGCCCCGATCAGCAGGGCCGGCGGGCGGATCCCCGCGGCACGCAGTTCCTGGTCGATCACGACCTGCTCCAGCGCTCCGGCAGCGCGGCCCCACGGGCGGGGAAGGTGCGGAACGACCCAGCCGCCGGCCGCCAGCGCCCCGGCCCGCTCCCGGCCCTCCAGCCCGGCGATCCCGGCAAGCTCGGAGCGGATCTCCTCGCGCAGCCCGGCCGCGTCCTCGCCAAGCTCGACCCGCACCGTGCGGCGCGTTCCGGCCAGGGCGAGGTCCGCCATCCGGCGCGCCCAGGCACCGGACGGGCCGAGCACCGCGCGCAGCGACATCGCGCGCCGGTAGTAGAGGTGGGCCGGGTGCTCCCAGGTGTACCCGATCCCGCCGAGCACCTGGATGCACTCGTCCGCGCAGGAGACGGCGGCGTCAACGGCGGTAAGCCCGCACGCCGTGGCGGCGAACTCGGCCTCGGCGACGTCACCGGCCCTGGCGTCCCCGGCACGCGCCGCGCCCGGGTCCGCGGCCCGCGCCGCACCCGGGTCCGCGGCCCGCGCCGCATCCCAGGCCCGCGCGGCATCCCAGGCGGCGGCCGCCGCCCGCTCGGCAGCGGTCAGCATCCAGGCGCACCGGTGCTTGACCGCCTGGAACTGGCCGATCGGCCGGCCGAACTGGTGCCGGACCCGGGCATACTCGGCGGCGGTGTCGACGGCCCAGTCGGCGATGCCAGAGGCCTCCGCGCCGAACAGGATCGCGGCCAGGTTCGTCACCGCGGCCCGGTCGATCCCGGCAAGCTGCCGCCCGGCCGGGACGCTCAGGCTGCTCGCCCGTATCCTGGCCGCTGGCCTGGTCAGGTCAAGGCTGTCCAGCGGCTCGACTTCGAGGTCGGCGGCGTCCAGGAGGACCCAGGCCTCGCCGCCGGCCTCGTGGCTCACCGGGGCGATCACCAGGTCGGCGGCCGTCCCGCCGAGCACCGGCCCGGCCTGACCGTCCACCAGCAGGCCGCCATCGGGCTGGGTCCTGCCGGTGAGCCCTGCCGCCAGGCAGACCGCGCCGCCCGCCGACCCGTCGGCCAGCCTCGCCGCCTGGCGGGCATCACCGCCTGCCGCGCTCAGCACCGCGCTGGCCAGGACCGTCGGCAGGAACCCGCCCGGCGCCAGCGCCCGGCCGAGTTCCGCGGTCGCGACCGCGAGCTCCGCCAGGCCGTACCCCTGGCCGCCGGCGTCCTCGGGGAGGTGCAGTCCCAGCGTGCCGAGCCTGGCCAGGGCGGGCCTGATGCTGTCGCGATACGTGCCCGTGCCGCCATCGGGCGCCTCCGCCGCGGCCCGGACTGCCTCCTGCGGGCAGGAACGCTTTGCCCAGTCGCGGATCGCCTCCGCAAGCTGGCGGTGCTCGTCGGTCAGGCCCAGTGCCATGCGGTCACCTCGCAACAGGGGAGGACACCCCCAGCATAGGACCGCGCTACCGGCCAGTAGCTGAAGTTACTCGCTGGTAGTATTATGGGAGCGTAGAGCGAGGCGGCCGCGCGCCGGGCCGGCCCGGGCACTGCCGGTCCGGGCGCCGGATCGCGCGGCACCAGGCAACGCCGGGAGGCGCGGTGGGACATTACCGGAGCAACCTGCGGGACATCGAGTTCAACCTGTTCGAGGTGGAGCGGCGGCAGGACCTGCTGGGCCGGGAGCCGTATCCGGACCTCGACGAGGAGACCGTCCGGGGCATCCTCGACGAGGTGAACAGGCTGGCCACCGGCCCGGTGGCGGAGTCGTTCGCGGAGGCTGACCGGAACCCGCCGGTGTTCGACCCGGACACCTCGTCCGTCCGGATGCCCGACGGCTTCAGGCGCTCTTTCCGGGCGTTCATGGACGCCGAGTGGTTCCGCCTCGACCTGCCGGCCGAGCTCGGGGGGACGCCCGCCCCCCGGTCGCTGCACTGGGCGGTGGCCGAGCTGATCCTCGGCGCGAACCCCGCGGTCTGGATGTATGCCAGCGGCGCGTCGATGGGCAGCGCGCTGTGGCACCTCGGAACTCCGGCGCAGAAGCGCTTCGCCGAGCTGGCGATAGAGCGGCGCTGGACCGCCACCATGGCGCTGACCGAGCCGGACGCCGGTTCCGACGTGGGCGCCGGGACTACCAGGGCCATCCGGCAGCCCGACGGGACCTGGCACATCGAGGGCGTCAAGCGGTTCATCACCGGCGCCGAGCACGACATGGCCGAGAACATCTTCCACCTGGTGCTCGCCCGCCCGGAGGGCGCCGGCCCAGGCACCAAGGGCCTGTCGATGTTCCTGGTCCCCAAGTACCTGGTCAACGAGGACGGCACGCTCGGCAGGCGCAACGGCGTGTACGCCACGAACGTCGAGCACAAGATGGGCCTGAAAGCGTCCGCCACGTGCGAGCTGACCTTCGGCGCCCGCGAGCCCGCGGTCGGCACGCTCGTCGGTGACGCGCACGACGGCATCAGGCAGATGTTCGTGATCATCGAGCACGCCCGGATGATGGTCGGCACGAAGGCCATCGCCACGCTGTCGGCCGGCTACCAGGTGGCCCTGGACTTCGCCCGCAACCGGGTCCAGGGCCCGGACCTCACCCGCCAGCTTGACAAGACCTCGCCGCGGGTCACGATCATCCACCACCCTGACGTCCGCAGGCTGCTCATGCTGCAGAAGGCCTATGCGGAGGGCCTGCGCGCGCTGGTGCTGTACACCGCGACGTTCCAGGACGCACTGCAGGCCGCGGCGGCCCGCGGCGAGCAAGACATGCTCGCGGAGGCGGTCAACGACCTGCTGCTCCCGATCGTCAAGGGGGCGGGCTCGGAGCGCGCCTACGAGATGCTCACCCACTCGCTGCAGACCCTCGGCGGCTCCGGCTTCCTGCAGGACTACCCGGTAGAGCAGTACATCAGGGACGCCAAGATCGACAGCCTGTACGAGGGAACCACGGCGATCCAGGGCATGGACCTGTATTTCAGGAAGATCATACGGAACGGTAGCCAGGCGCTGGACTTCCTGCTCGGCCAGATCAGGGATTTCGCGGCGGCCGAGGGGGGCAACGGGCGGCTCAAGTCCGAGCGGGCCGCGCTCGCCCGCGGGGCCGATGACGTGGCGGCGATCGTCTCGGCGATGACCGGGTTCCTCGCGGCGAGCCAGGAGCGCCCGGAGGAGATCTACCGCACCGGGCTAAACACCACCCGCCTGCTGCTCGCGCTCGGCGACCTGATCGTCGGCTGGCTGCTGGCCAGGCAGGCCGAGGTGGCGCTGGCCCGGCTGGACGCAGGCGACCCGGCGGCGAGCCCGCTGAGCGACGCTGACCGGGCCTTCTACGAGGGCAAGATCGCTGCGGCCCGGTTCTTCGCCGCGACCGTGCTCCCGAAGCTGGCCGCCGAGCGGGAGATCGCCGAGAGCACCACCCTCGACCTGATGGAGCTCCCCGAGGCCGCGTTCTGAATGGTGTCGGCCTACGCCCCGTGCCGGGCAGCCGCTAACCGTCCGGCATCTGGCCGGCAGGCAGCCCAGGCAGAGCGGCTGCCTGGCACCAGAATCCGGCCGGCCACCTAGTTGGCTGTGCAGCTCCGGCCAGACTTATACCGGAAGACAGCTTCGATGAGGCACCGGGCGTTCCCAGGTGGACCGCAGCCAAGTCCAGCTCTTGCACAAGGACGTGAGCACTCGTAGTCATCTATGCTCGCCCCTGTTCCCGATAGGGTCTTTTCGTTGTCCCATTACTGACCGTCACTTCCGTCCTGTGAGCAGCCGGAATGCCCCGCCAACCAGCGAACTCGGGAAACCGGGCTTCGGGGCTATCTGAGGAATGCGCGGGCGTCAGTACGGAAGACGCGCAGCGACTCTGGGTCCCCTTCGAGCCGGAAGTCCCAGGCCTTGAAGTCGACGTCGAACCAGACCAGGCCAGCTAGATGATCACGGCGGAGAGCGGCGAAGATGCCGTTTATCTGCTGTGGACGCACCGGACTCCTTATGATTCCGATCTCGGAAATGAGCAGCGGGTCACCAGTAATGCTTCGCATCGCTTTCACGGACTTGCCGAAAGTAGACTGGAATGTGGCAGACTCCGTCTTCAAGTGCCCATCGATACCGACTTCGTTCACATACTTAGAACCTGGCCACAGCGACCTATATGGAGCACTGGTCCGAGCGGTTACGTCCATCTGCCATAGCCACGTTACTTTCTGCGAGGTACGGGGAGTTATAGCGTTGTGAACCTGCTGCCATGCCTTCCGATAAATCGAAGCTGGGGTGTGATGGTAGCCCCACGAGTACCAGGAGCCGTTGGCCTCTGGCGCGAAAGACAGCATGACAGGGCTATCTAGCCGACGGATGCCTGCGGCCAGGGAACGCAGGTAGACAAGGTCCTGCCCGGCTGCGATCGAGCGCATCGTGATGTGACGTGGTGACAGGACAATCAGCGGCTCAGCGCCCAGGCTAACTGCTGCCCGCGCTTTCGCCATGGGGAACGGATCGTTCCAGTTCAGGTAGAGGACTCGCAAGTTGGCCCGGATGCCGACAGCCTTGTCGAAGCCGCTGAGGCTTTCAGCAACTGCACCGATTAGGTGTGTCCTTACTGGTTTGATGACGTGTAGCACAACTTGGGACTGGTGACGCGATTCGTAGCTTCGAGGGCCGAGGTAGACAGCTCCGCTTGCGATCGCTATCGCTGCGATACAGGAAAGGACGATCTTCCTGCGTCGTGTCATTGGCGTTATCACGGTCTTGCGTCCCTGTCTTCCTGTCCACGCCGCATAGTGTCGACCGAGGATCCACTCTCTAGTAAACGCGCACAGGTATAGCCACTTGTTGTAGTAGTTCAGTATAAAATATGGGAACCAGCCAAGTAGTGCTTTGCGGATACCAACAACCGATGCGACCAGGCCTATGGTGATGACTGCGTGAATGGCTAGCCAAAATGCAAACGTCTTCATCAGCAGATAATGGCCTGTTGCGACGGACCAGATAAACCCGGCTTCGTAAATGAATAGGCTCAACAGGTCGAAAACTGCGGTCCAGATGACCAGTGCGCTGCGCCAGTGCAGCACTTCCCGCTTGTACCGAGCTAGGTTCTGGAAGTAGCCAGATGACCAGCGGCGCATCTGGGCTCTGTATACACGAAAGGTCTCGGGCTCGACGGTAAGCGCTACTGCGCTGGCGGCGTATGTGAGCTTTTTCTTCGCCCGGTGGAGTGCCCATGTGGCATCCATGTCCGCTGAAATCAGGCCGCTCGGAAAGCCTCCGATACCGCGAATGGCATCAGTTCGAAAAGCATAGGAAGCGCCCGTGAGCACCTGAATACGGCCGACCTTCGCCTGGCACAGTCGCCACCAGCGGCGGCCGAGCGCATACGCGAACCGGCGACCCTGGACGAAAAATCCATGCTGCTGGAGTGGCAGGATCGTCGAGCAAGTAGCATCTGCGCCGTTGGCGATCTCAGCCATCATGAGGGGGATGCAGCCAGGCTGTGGGAGAGTATCTCCATCGAATCCGACGACTACGTCACTCTGGACATACGACAATCCGGCATTCTGCGCAGCAGCCTTGTCGGCGAACGCGGTCTTCAGGACGAGCGTGGCCCCTGCTTCGGCCGCTGCCCGAGCGGTGCCGTCTGTGCAGGAGTCAGCGACAACGATGATGTCTTCCAGGGGATACCCGCTGGCTATGCACGCCTGGACGACTCCAGCGATAGTGGCTTCTTCGTTGTGGGCTGGGATGAGGACTGTAGCCGACGGCTCGCGGCATGACGTCCGCGACGTGGCTTTAGCTTCTGAACTCCTGTTGCGATTAGCGCTGCTGACGTAAGGACCATCATCCCAATACCCGTGTGAGGCGTATCGCTGTACATCAGTGGCATCTTCCTTAAATGTGAGTACGGCTGTTGATGTTAGAGCCTTGAGAGCCGCGAGGCCTTCTGCTTGGCTAATTGCATATCGCTCATTTACTGTATTTCGTCGGCTCACAGCGACTCGCCAGATCTTGTGACGCCCCGGGTGTCGAGCAACAGCGCCGACCGTTGGTTGATTACTTCTAGGTCATAGCAGGTGTGAGCCTGGAGCAGGATCACGATATCGGCAGTTGCGAGTGCTTCGCTGAGGCTGGCTGCGGAGGGCACAGGTGTGCTATCGACCGTCCAACTTGGAGCATATGGATCGAAGTAGGCGAGGTTAGCGCCGCGCGCGAGCAACAATCGGGCAAGCGGCAGCGCAGGTGTCTCCCGCAGATCGGAAACGTCAGCCTTGTAGGTGACGCCAAGGAGAAGCACCCGCGCACCTTTGACAGGCTTGCCATGCTCGTTTAGCAGTGCAGCCACGCGACCGGCGACATATCGGGGCATTCGCCCGTTTATCTCCGCCGCCAGCTCAGCAAAGCGGAACGGGTACCCGAGAGCGCGCACCTTGTAGGACATGTATCCGGGATCAACTGGAATGCAGTGCCCGCCAACTCCTGGCCCGGGATAAAATGGCTGAAAGCCAAATGGCTTGGTAGCCGCACACCGTATCGAGTCCCGGAAGTCAATGCCGAATTCGTGGCAAAACATTGCTATTTCGTTTACCAGTGCGATATTGACATGGCGGTAGATGTTTTCCAGTAGTTTCGCCATCTCCGCCTCGCGCGCCGATTTGGCACTTACGACTTGGTCACAGATCATCTCGTAGAATGCTGTAGCAGCGGATGTGCACTGGGGCGTAACCCCGCCGACGATCTTCGGGGTGTTCCGCAGGCCGAACGCCTGGTTCCCCGGATCGATACGCTCGGGCGAGAACGCTAGGTAGAAGTCGATACCTGTCGTCAGGCCTGATTCCTTCTCCAGGATCGGGCGTACAATTTCGTCGGTCGTGCCCGGGTAGGTAGTGGACTCCAGCACCACCAGATTTCCCGGTCGCAGAAGGCGCCCGGCCGTCCCTGCCGCAGAGCGAACAGCCGAGAGATCTGGCGTACCGTCGGCCGATAGAGGAGTTGGCACACAGATGACAATGACCTCGTGCGGCCCGGCATCCTGTTCCATTGCGACAGCTCGGAATCCGGTAGCCAGCATGTCGGCGAGTTCTCCGTCGGCAATGTCCTGGACGTGGGATCGGCCCGCACTCAGGCGGCAGCATATGGCTGGATCCTGATCGAGGCCGGTAACGCGGAGCCCGGATCGCGATGCCTCCGCCGCCAACGGCAGTCCGACGTAGCCAAGTCCGATGACGAGAAGCGAGCGATATCGGCTGGCAGGCTGCTCGTTGGCGTGCATCGGGAAGATCTCGCTGGTCACTGGTAGCATCCGCCGATCAGCGGCCTACCGATCACTCTGATGGTCTCCCGCCTGGACAGGTTTCTTGCCGAGCGACGCCACGGGCGGCCTACTCCCGGCGGCCAATGCTGACGAGTCACCGTGCCGCCTGCGCCTCAGGGCCGGTCACCGCGGATAGGGGAGCGGAGAAGGCCAGCTTGTCTGGTAGCCATGGCGGCCACCCGGCGAGACCATGCTGACTCGACAGAGTGACATTTTCGGCTGATCCGAACATCATCCACCGTGCAAGCGTCATGACCATGATCCCCAGGCCAGTCAGGCGGCACGAATATGTGCCGTGTGAAGAGGGGGCATCTCAATCATACATGGGTACACCTAGGTGCACCCATGTTTGCTGGAACGTACCTGGAGGTCGATCTCTAATGTGATCATCGTGGACGAGATCGACCACGATGCCGGGCAGCCCGTCTGGAGCCAGCTTGCGGCCATCCTGCGCGGCCAGATCGAGCGGGGCGAAATCGCCCCTGGCAAGCTGCTACCCTCGATCCGGACCCTGATGCAGCGATACGAGGTAGCTGACGGCACTGTCAAGCACGCTCTCAGCCAGCTCCGCGCAGAGGGCCTGATCGAGTCGGTCCAGGGACGTGGCAGCTATGTTGTCGGCAGTTATGTACCGGGTGGTTACATCGTCGCCAGGGACAACAAGCCCAGCTCTGAGGCACAGCGTCCGGCCGGCTAATGGGTTGATCTGGGCGTATGCGGTTTACGACGACTTGCCAGTAAGGCGAGTCTAAGTCTCGTACTGGACTGTGGCGCGCTCGCGGGTGAGGGGAGCGGTGAGCCTCGTCACGATCTCGCGGTGCGCCGGGTGGTCGCGGTAGACGCGGTAGCCGTCGGCATCGTCGAAGTCCGCGACCAGGGCGAAGTCGAAGTTGCCCGGGTACAGGCCGGCATCCGGCCCGCACTGCAGGCTGCGAAGCTCGCTGATCCGGCTGGGCAGCGCGCGCAGTTCCGCGGCGGCGCGCTCGATCTGCTCCGGGGTTGCCTCGGGAGTCCAGGAGAACAGGACCACGTGCCGGAACATTCCGCTCCTTCAGCGTCAGGCCCGGCTGGCCGCGCGGGTGGCCAGCCGGGGACGATTACGACCAGGCGAGCATGCGCAGCGGATCCTCCAGCATCGCGCCGACGTCGCGCAGCACCGCAGAGCCGAGGTCGCCGTCGACGATCCGGTGGTCGAACGACAGCGCGAGCGTGGTGACCTTCCGCACCGCTATCTGCCCATCGTGCACCCACGGCAGGTCCCGCACCTGGCCGAACGCCAGGATCGCGGCCTCGCCCGGCGTCAGGATCGGGGTTCCGGTGTCCACGCCGAAGACGCCGACGTTGGTGATCGTGATCGTGCCGCCGGTCAGGTCGGCGGGGCTGGCCTGACCCGCCCGTGCCGTCTCGGCAAGCTGGTGCAGCGCCCTGGCAAGGTCGGGCAGCGACAGCGCGTGCGCGTCCTTGACGTTCGGGACCACCAGGCCCCGGTCGGTGGCAGCGGCGATGCCCAGGTTCACGTAGTGCCGCACGACGATCTCCTGCGCCGCCTCGTCCCAGGTCGAGTTGATCATCGGGTGCCGGGCCACGGCGGTCAGCAGCGCCCGCGCGACCAGCAGCAGCGGCGAGACCCGGATGCCCTCGAACTCCGGCAGCGCCCGCAGCCGCTGCGTCGCCGCCATCGTCTCGGTGGCGTCGATCTGCAGGAACTCGGTGACGTGCGGCGCGGTGAACGCGCTGGCCGTCACCGCCGCGGCGGTGTGCTTGCGCACGCCGCGCACCGGGAGCCGCTCCTCGCGGGCGACCGCGGTGAGGCCCGCCCAGCGGGCCGGCGTGATCACCGGGGCGGCGCCGGTCAGGCCGGCCGCCGCCGGCACCTCCGCCGCCCGCGCCGCGGCCTGCACGTCGTCGCGGGTGATCGACCCGTCCGGTCCCGTGCCGGTCAGCGCGGCCAGGTCCACGCCGAGGTCCTTGGCCAGCTTGCGCACCGGGGGCTTGGCCAGCGCGCGGGCGCCGGTCCCGGTGAGCGTGCGAGCGCCGGACCCGGCGGGTGTGCGGGCGCCGGTCCCGGCAGCCGCAGCGGGACCGCCAGACGTGGCTGGCGCTGCCTGCGCGGCAGGCCCGGCGGACGCCTGCGCCGCGGCCGCCTTGCGCGGCCGCCGCTTCGTGGTCCCCAGCTTCACGCCGTAGCCGACCAGGACGGCCTGCCGTTCCTCCTTCGGCACCGGGCTGCCGTACAGGCCGGGCTCGACGGCGCCCTCGGCGGGCGGCTCGGGCACCAGCTCATCCGCCGGCCGGGCACGGCGGATGCGGCCACCCCTGCGCTGCCTGGCGGCGCCGCCGGATGCGGGCTCGGCCGCGGCGGGCTCCGCCGGCCCGGCGCCGTCTGCGGCCTCGGCGCCCTCGGCGGACTCCACCTCGACCGAGATGATCGGCGTCCCGACGTCGGCGGTGGTGCCCTCGGGCACCAGCAGCTCGGCCACCGTGCCCGCGTACGGGCTCGGCAGCTCGACTACCGCCTTGGCGGTCTCGATCTCGACGATGATCTGGTTCTCGGTCACCGTGTCACCGGGCTTGACGTGCCACCGCACGATGTCGGCCTCGGTGAGGCCCTCCCCGACATCGGGGAGCCGGAACTGCCTGAGCTGCGACATCCCTGCCCCCTCAGAACCCGAACGTGCGGTCGACGGCGTCGAGCACCCGGTCAAGGTCCGGCAGGTAGTACTCCTCGAGCCGGGACGGCGGGTACGGGGTGGAGAACCCGCCCACCCGCAGCACCGGGGCCTCTAGGTGGTAGAAGCACTCCTCGGTGATCCTGGCCGCGATCTCCGCTCCGAGCCCGCCGGTCACCGGCGCCTCGTGCACGACGACGCAGCGCCCGGTGCGGCGCACCGACTCGAAGATCGTCTCGGTGTCCAGCGGGGAAAGCGAGCGCAGGTCGATCACGTCCAGCGAGCGGCCGTCCTCTCCGGCAGCCACTGCGGCCTCCGCGCAGGTGCGCACCATCGGGCCGTAGCACAGCACGGTCACGTCGGTGCCCTCCGCTACCCGCCTGGCCCGGTCCAGCGGCGGCGCGGCGGCCAGCCCGCCCGCCACGTCCACCTCGGCCTTGTCCCAGTACCGCCGCTTGGGCTCGAAGAAGATCACCGGGTCGTCGCAGATGATCGACTGCTGGATCATCGCGAACGCGTCGGCCGGCCCGCCGCAGGCGACCACGCGCAGCCCGCCGGTATGGGTGAACAGCGCCTCGGGGGACTCGCTGTGGTGCTCGACCGCTCCGATCCCGCCGCCGAACGGGACCCGGATCACCACCGGCATCGTCACGTGGCCGAGCGACCGCAGCCGGAGCTTCGCGAGCTGGGAGGTGATCTGGTCGAAGGCCGGGAACACGAACCCGTCGAACTGGATCTCGCAGACCGGCCGGTAGCCGCGCAGGGCCAGGCCGATCGCGGTGCCCACGATCCCGGACTCGGCCAGCGGGGTGTCCACCACCCGCGCCTCGCCGAAGTCCTTCTGCAGGCCGTCGGTGACCCGGAAGACGCCGCCGAGCTTGCCGACGTCCTCGCCCATGATCAGCACCTTGGGGTCGTTCTCCATGGCCTTGCGCAGGCCCTCGTTCAGCGCGCGGGACAGCGTCAGCGTGGTCATCGGGCCGCCCCCTCCAGCGCCGGCTCGCCGGCATCGGCGAACGAGTCCAGGTAGGCCGCGAACTGCTCGCGCTCGGCCGCCAGCAGCGGATGCGGCTCGGCGTAGACGTGGTCGAAGATGGCCAGCGGCTGAGGGTCGGGCATCTCGCGGCAGGCCTTGCGGACCGCCGCGCCGACCGCGTCTGCCTCGGCATCCAGGTCGCGGAAGAACGCCTCGTCGGCCGAGTCCGAGCGGATCAGGTACGCCTTCACCCGCTCGATCGGGTCCTTGAGCTTCCAGGTCTCCAGCTCAGCGGCCAGCCGGTACCTGGTGGGGTCGTCGGTGGTCGTGTGCGCGCCCATCCGGTAGGTGAACGCCTCGATCAGGGTGGGCCCCTGCCCCTCCCGCGCGTCCTGCATCGCCTTCCTGGTCACGGCCAGGCACGCCAGCACGTCATTGCCGTCCACCCGGACGCCAGGGAAGCCGAACCCGTGCGCCCGCTGGTACAGCGGCACCCGGGTCTGCCGCTCCAGCGGCTCGGAGATCGCCCACTGATTGTTCTGGCAGAAGAACACGACCGGCGCGCCGGTCACCGAGGCCCAGATGAACGCCTCGTTGACATCGCCCTGGCTGGTCGCGCCGTCGCCGAAGTACACGATCACGGCCTCGCCGTCCGGGCCTACCGCGCCGTCCCGCTGAATGCCCATCGCATAGCCGGTGGCGTGCAGGGTCTGGCTGCCGATGACGATCGTGTAGAGCTGGAAGTTGTGCTCCTTCGGGTCCCATCCGCCGTGACTGACGCCGCGGAACAGTTCCAGCAGCCGCGCCGGGTCGACGCCGCGGCACCAGGCCACGCCGTGCTCGCGGTAGGTCGGGAACGCGATGTCCTTCGGGCCCAGCGCCCTGCCGGAGCCGACCTGCGCTGCCTCCTGCCCGAGCAGCGACGCCCAGATGCCGAGTTCCCCCTGGCGCTGCAGGGCGATGGCCTCGAAGTCGATCCTGCGGACCAGCACCAGGTCCCGGTACAGGCCCCGGACCTCCTCGGCGCTGATCTCCAGCGGGTAGTCAGGATGCTCGACCCGCTCTCCCTCCGGGGTGAGCAGCTGGATCGGGTCGGAGCCAGATGAAGTCGCGCTGCCGGCGTCATTGACGGTCATGCGACCCTCCTCACTCTCGTGTCAGCGCCGGGCCTGCCGGCCGGCGGGCCGCCGGATCTCCGTCCGCATGTCGCTGCGACAGTACCCGGCCAGGCCGCCGCGCGGAAGATGCAGGCCCCGCTAACTTCATGGTGACAGAACCCGCCACCTGCGTCGCCTACCAGCTAGCCTGCCGTGCGTGGCGAAAGTGATCGTGGACGTGATGCTCAGGCCGGAGATTCACGACCCTCAGGGCGAGGCGATCGCCAGCGCCTGCCGCCGGCTCGGGTTCGGTCACGTGGTCTCGGTGCGGCAGGGCAAGCGGTTCGAGGTGGAGCTCAGCGGCCCGGCGTCGGATTCAGCGCTGGCGCAGCTCACCGAGCTGGCCGGGGAGCTGCTGGCCAACCCGGTGATCGAGGAGTTCTCGATTCACGCCGCTTAGGTGCTGCCGGGAGGCCGCTTAGGGGCCTGCCGCGGGGCCGCTCAGGCCGCGTAGTGCCGGCCGGGAGGCCGCTTGAGTGCCTGCCGGGATGCCTTACGGGCCAGTTTGGTAACGCGCTGGCGCTCTTCAGGTTACGAGTGGGTCACTAAGAACCTGTTCGTCCGGAGATCGCCCGAGTTCATGATTACCGCGCTCCGTCGCGGGAATCCTTCAGAATGTGGCGGAGAGATCAGGGGAGATCCGACAGACCTGCGGGGGGCACCGAACGGGATGCGCACTCGGGTGATTCGCACGGGCGAGCCGGACGATGTCCGGTTCTGCCTCGTGTTCCCCCGGGAAGCGCTCAGCGTGCCGGTCATGCGCCACGTGCTCGGTGACACGCTCACCCAGCTAGGCCTGGACTCCGACAGCATCTCCGACCTTCTCCTGGCGGTCACCGAGGCGTGCACGAACGTGCTCCGCCACAGCGGCCGCGGGCACCGGTATGAGGTCGTCGCCCGGATCGGCCGGAACCGCTGCGTGCTGCAGGTCCTCGACAGCGGGCGGGGCCTGGACCCGTCCGTTGCCGCCTCGCTGCGCCCGGTTGGCCGGAGCAGCGGGCCCGGGTCGGGGACGTTCACGCTGCCGAGGCCGTCGGCGATTCGGCCCAGGATGGCCTGGGGCCGGCGCGCCGAGGAGCGGGCGGTGGCGCGGCTCCCGGAATCCGGACGGGGCCTTGCCATCATGCGGGCCTGCGTGGACGACGTGACGCTGCGCAGCCGGCCGGGCCGGGGCACCGTGGTGTCCCTGCGCAAGCGGATCGAGCTGCGCAGCGACGCGCCGCTGAGCGCTCCGGACCCGCGCGAGGAGCCTGCGCCGCTGCGCCACGCCGGATAGGCCCGGCCGACCGGATCACAGCCGCCGGGTGGCAGCCGCGGGCGACGCTGCGCAGCAGGTAGCCTGCCTGCATGCCCGGCACGCGAGGACGCCAGTGACGACCGCGGCAGGCCAGCAGCGACAGGCTCGCCGCACCGCCCGGATCGGGATCGTGACGTTCCCCGGCTCGCTCGACGACGGCGCGGCGGCCCGCGCGGTCACCAGGGCGGGCGGGCATCCGGTGCCGCTCTGGCACGCCGACGCCGGCCTGCACGGCGTAGACGCGGTCATCCTGCCGGGCGGCTTCTCCTACGGTGACTACCTGCGCTGCGGGGCGATCGCCCGGTTCGCGCCGGTGATGACGGAGCTCGTGCCCGCCGCCCGCAAGGGCCTGCCCGTGCTCGGCATCTGCAACGGGTTCCAGGTGCTCTGCGAGGCGCACCTGCTGCCCGGCGCGCTGACCCGCAACGCCGGGCTGCGTTTCGTCAGCCGGGACGTGCGAGTCCGGATCGAGTCCGGCGCCACCGCCTGGACCAGCGGCTACCAGCCCGGGCAGGAGGTCACCCTGGTGCTCAAGAGCGGGGAGGGCCGTTACCTCGCCGACCCGGGCACCCTGGCCGGGCTTGACGCCGACGGCCTGGTGGTGGCCAGGTACGCGGGGGAGAACCCGAACGGCTCCGCTGGCGCGATCGCGGGGATCCGGTCCGCCTCCGGGACGATCGTCGGGCTGATGCCGCACCCGGAGTATGCCATCGACCCGCTGACCGGGCCCGGAGCCGATGGGCTGGCCTTCTTCACCTCCATCCTCGGCTTCGTCCCAGGCGCGGCGGCCCTCGCGTGACCGGCTCGGATGCCGCCGACACCGTCGAGTGCGCGCGCGCCACGCCGGACCGCGCGCAGCCGTACGCGGAGCTCGGCCTGACCCGGGACGAGTACCGCCGGATTCTCGTTCTCCTGGGAAGGCGGCCAACCGACGCCGAGCTTGCCATCTACTCGGTGATGTGGAGCGAGCACTGCTCGTACAAGTCGTCGAGGGCGCACCTGCGGCTGCTGTCCGAGCGGGCGCCGCGGCCGGCCGCGCTGCTCGCCGGCATGGGACAGAACGCAGGCGTGGTGGACATCGGCCAGGGCTACGCGGTCACGTTCAAGGTGGAGTCCCATAACCACCCGTCCTACGTGGAGCCATACCAGGGGGCCGCGACCGGGGTCGGCGGCATCGTCCGGGACATCCTCGCGATGGGCGCGCGGCCGGTGGCGGTGATGGACTCGATCCGGTTCGGCCCCGCGGACGCGCCGGACACCCGGCGGCTGCTGCCGGGCGTCGTCGCCGGCATCTCCTTCTACGGCAACTGCCTCGGCCTGCCGAACATCGGCGGGGAGCTGGCCTTCGACCCTTGCTACTCGGGCAACCCGCTGGTCAACGCGCTCTGCCTGGGCGTGCTCCGCCATGACGAGCTGCAGGTCGCGCAGGCGTCGGGGGAGGGCAACCTGGTCATGCTGCTCGGGTCGCGGACCGGCCCGGACGGGATCGGCGGGGCGTCGGTGCTGGCCAGCGCCTCGTTCGGCGGCGAGGCGGATGATGCGCGGGGGGCGAAGCGGCCCAGCGTCCAGGTCGGCGACCCGTTCATGGAGAAGCTGCTCGTGGAGTGCTGCCTGGAGCTGTACGCGGCCGGGCTTGTCGTGGGCGTCCAGGATCTCGGCGCGGCCGGGGTGGCCTGCGCGACCACCGAGCTGGCCGCGGCGGGCCGGGCCGGCATGCGGGTCAGGCTCGACGAGGTTCCGCTGCGCGATCCGGCGCTCGGCCCGGCCGAGATCCTGATGAGCGAGTCGCAGGAGCGGATGATGGTGATCGTCCGGCCCGGCGACGCCGCCCGCGCCGCAGCGATCTGCGCGAAGTGGGACGTGCCCGCGACCGTGATAGGCGAGGTGACCGGGACCGGTCGGCTGGAGATGACCTGGCACGGCCAGCTCGTCGTGGACATCCCGCCCGCCAGCGCCGCCGACGAGGGGCCGGTGTACCACCGCGCGGCGCGGCGGTCGGCGGCGCAGGACGCCCTGCTGGCCGACCCGCCGGAGCGGCTGGCCCGGCCCGGATCCGGCGCGGCGCTGCGCGCTGCCGTGCTCGGCCTGCTCGGCTCGCCGGACGGATGCGACAGGCGCTGGGTCACCGAGCAGTACGACAGCTACGTCCGCGGGAACACCGTGCTAGCGATGGGGCAGGACGCGGGGCTGTTGCGGGTCGATGAGGAAACCGGCCTCGGGGTCGCGCTCTCCCTCGACGGCAACGGCAGGTACTGCCGGCTCGACCCGTACGCGGGCACCCAGCTAGCGCTGGCCGAGGCCTACCGGAACGTGGCCGTCACGGGCGCCCGGCCGCTTGCGGTCACCAACTGCCTCAACTTCGGCTCGCCCGAGGACCCCGCGGTCATGTGGCAGTTCACCGAGGCGGTGCGCGGCCTCGCCGACGGCTGCGCCGCGCTCGGCCTGCCGGTCACCGGCGGGAACGTCAGCTTCTACAACGAGACCGCCGGGGCGGCGATCCACCCGACCCCGGTGATCGGCGTGCTGGGCGTGCACGATGACGTCAGGCTGCGAGTACCCGCCGGGTTCGCCGGGCCGGGCGAGCAGATCGTGCTGCTCGGGCAGACCGGCCGGGAGCTCGGAGGCTCGCTGTGGGCGTGGGTGGCGCACCGGCACCTCGGCGGGCGTCCGCCGGAGGTGCGCCTCGGCGCCGAGCAGGCGCTTGCGTCGCTGCTGGCCGCCGCAGCCGCCAGGCGCCTGCTCACCGCCGCGCACGATCTCTCCGACGGCGGCCTGGCCCTTGCGCTGGCCGAGTGCTGCCTGGCACACGGCACCGGCGCGGAGGTGACACTGCCCGGTGACCCGTTCACGGCCCTGTTCAGCGAGTCGGCCGCGCGGGCGCTGGTGGCGGTCCGGGCCGGCGCCGAGGCTGAGTTCGCGGCGCTCTGCGCCGGGGCAGGCGTCCCGGCTGCCGTCCTGGGCGCGACCGGCGGGCCCGGGCTGACGGTCTCGGGGTTGTTCACGATCCCGCTGGAAGAGCTCTCCGCCGCCTGCCGAGGCTGCCTGCCGTCGCTCTACGGCTAAAGGCCGACGCAGGTAAGGCGGGCCGGGGATCAAGGGGACCGGGCCGGGCGGCCGGGCGATCGCCGTGGGCGGCCGGCGGCTGTCAGGGAGGGGTCCAGAAGGTGATCAGCTGCTGCCAGCCGGGAGGGCTGCCGCATGGCTGGATCTGCGCCGGCCGGGGCGCGTTCCGGCCCGCCGCCAGCGCCGGCCCGGCGGTCAGGCAGCCGCCCGTGGCGGCGTTCCGCATCAGCCAGTAGCTACGGCTCGCCGCGCCACGGGCCTGGTATTCGCGCAGCCAGCGCTGGCGGCTGCCCAGGTCGCACCGCTCGAGCACGACGCCGTCCGCGGCCCCGGCCGGCGCGGCCAGGCACTGGCCTGTCGAGATGTAGATGATCGTGTAGCCGCCGTCCTGCATCTGGTCGACCGTCCACTCGGGGAAGCCCGGCGGAGGCCGCGTCTGGCTGGCCGGGCTGAACCGCAGGCCCGTACCGGAGGCCAGCAGCAGTTCCGGTGCGGCGGCGGTGCCGCCGCGGCCCGGCGGCCCCGGGTCGGCGATGCCAGCCGGCTGCGTGCTGAGCACCCTGGCCTGGACGCTGGGAGTGGTCGAGGGATGGCTCCTCGTCCCGCTGCCGCGGGCGGTTCGCGCGTGCGCGAGATAAACGGCCGTGCCCGCGCACGCCAGGAGCACGACCACGCCGATGCCCGCTAGCCGCGGTATCCACGATCCGCGGCTGGCGCCTCCGGGGCTGCGCAGGCCAGCCATACGAAACGATTACCGCATCCGCGGCGGTGACGCGGAGAGTTCAGGCCAGTTGCGGCTCGCCCCCGTCGCCGGGGGGGAGGGCGGTCATGCGGCGGTGACGCGGAGAGTTCAGGCCAGTTGCGGCCGGCGTTCCCGGGTGCCCGCCGCGGCGCCTCGCCGGCCGCGCGAGCCTCGGCCGGCGTGGCGGCCCGGCGCATGATCGGCTACGTTCTCGTCCGTGCCCGCGCGGCCGCAAGACCCGCAGCGCCTGCTGGCGGCGGTGACCGCCCAGCGGGCGGCTCTCGGCCTGCCCGCCTGGAACGGCGGCCTGAGCGCAGCCGAGCTCGGCGCCGGGTGCGTTGCGGCGGTGCTGGCAGCGATCGATGCGGACCCGGCCGGGGCCGGGCTGCTGCTCCCCGATGCCGTGCGGGCCGCCGTCGGGTACCTGCTCGCGGCGCTGGCCCAGCGCGCACCGGGACGGGCGGTGGAAGTCAGGGTCCCGCCGTATGCGGCGATCCAGTGCGTGGCCGGCCCGCGGCATACCCGCGGCACCCCGCCGAACGTGGTCGAGACAGACCCGCTCACCTGGATCCTGCTGGCGACCGGGAGGGTCTCCTGGGCGGAGGCCGTCGCGGCCGGGCGGCTGCAGGTGAGCGGTCCCCGGTCGGATATCTCCGGCTACCTCCCGCTCGGATCGGGCCGCCCGGCGGCCCCCTGACGTCACTAGACTGTGCAGGTGCCAAGCGGGGACGGCCAGTTCACGGGCGATCCAGGCGAGCCGAGAGATGCCTGCGGCGTCTTCGGCGTGTTTGCTCCCGGCGAGGATGTCGCCAAGCTCACCTATTACGGCCTCTACGCGCTGCAGCACCGGGGCCAGGAGTCGGCGGGCATCGCGGTCAGCGACGGCAGCCGGATCGTGGTGTACAAGGACATGGGCCTGGTGGCGCAGGTCTTCGACGAGTCCGTGCTGGGCACGCTGCGCGGCCACATCGCGGTGGGTCACTGCCGTTACTCCACCAGCGGGTCGTCGGTCTGGCAGAATGCCCAGCCGACTTTCCGCGCCGGGCCGGCCGGGTCGGTCGCGCTCGGCCACAACGGCAACCTGATCAACACTCTCGAGCTCGCCGCGGACCTGGCCGGGTCTGGTGGCCCGGACTGGTCCGGGCCGATGGGCGCCACGTCCGACACCGAGGTGCTGACCGCGCTGTTCGCACGGCCGGCCCCGGACGGGCCGGCGGACCAGCGGGCCGGAGCATCGGCGCTGCGCGTGCTGCCCAGGGTGCGGGGCGCGTTCTGCCTGGTGTTCATGGACGAGCACACGCTGTATGCGGCTCGCGACCCGCAGGGATTCCACCCGCTGGTGATCGGGCGGCTGGGCGGCGGCTGGGTCGTGGCCAGCGAGACCGCCGCGCTGGACATCGTGGGCGCAAGCCTGGTGCGCGAGGTCGAGCCGGGCGAGCTGGTCGCCTTCGATGCGGACGGGATGAGGTGTGACTCCTTCGCCCGCCAGGCCCGCCGCGGCTGCCTGTTCGAGTACGTCTACCTGGCCAGGCCGGATACGTCGATCGCCGGGCGCAGCGTGCAGGCCACCAGAGTTGAGGTGGGACGCCGACTGGCCGCCGAGCACCCGGCCGAGGCGGACCTGGTGATCCCGGTGCCTGAGTCGGGAACGCCCGCCGCGATCGGGTACGCGCAGGCCAGCGGCATCCCCTACGGTCAGGGCCTGGTCAAGAACTCCTACGTCGGGCGGACGTTTATCCAGCCCAGCCCGACGATCCGGGAGCGGGGCATCCGGCTGAAGCTCAACCCGCTGCGCGACGTGATCGCCGGGAAGCGGATCGTCGTGGTTGACGACACTATCGTCCGGGGCAGCACGCAGCGGGCCGTGGCCGCCATGCTCCGGGAGGCCGGCGCGACCGAGGTGCACCTGCGGATCTCAGCGCCCCCGGTCTGCTGGCCATGCTTCTACGGCATCGACTTCGCCAGCCGGGATGAGCTGATCGCGGGCACCCTGTCAGTGGCCGCGATCAGGGATTCCATCGGTGCCGACTCGCTCGGCTACATCTCGCTCGAGGGGCTGATCGCGGCGACCACGCTGCCCGCCTCGCAGCTGTGTCATGCGTGCTTCGACGGCGACTATCCGCTCCCGGTGGCGCCGGGTGAGCGCGGGAAGCACCTGCTGGAGCCGGCCGGCGCGGCCGGCGCCGGCACCCGGCGAGGCCAGTAGTGGAAGGCGCGGGCCGTGGCAGTTACGCCGCGGCCGGGGTCGATATAGCAGCCGGGGAGGCGGTCGTCAGCGCCATCCGCGGCGCAGCGGCGCGGACCGCGGGACCCGAGGTGATCGGCGGCATCGGCGGCTTCGCCGGCCTCTTCGACGCGGCGCTGCTGGCGCGCTACCGGCACCCGGTGCTGGCCGCCTCCACTGACGGTGTCGGCACCAAGGTCGTGCTCGCGCAGCGGCTGGGCATCTATGACACGGTCGGCATCGACCTGGTCGGCATGGTCGCCGACGACCTCGTCGTGTGCGGTGCGCGGCCGCTCTTCCTGACCGACTACGTGGCGTGCGGCAAGCTGCATCCGGAACGGGTCGCCGCGATCGTCGGCGGCGTGGCTGCAGGCTGCGAGCAGGCGGGCTGCGCGCTGATCGGCGGTGAGACCGCCGAGCACCCCGGTCATCTCGGGCCGGACGACTTCGACCTGGCCGGGGCCGCGACCGGAGTGGTAGAGGCCGATGACCTGCTCGGCCCCGACCGGGTCCGCCCGGGTGACGCGATCATCGCGATGGCCTCGTCCGGGCTGCACTCCAACGGGTTCTCGCTGGTCAGGCGCATCCTCGCGGACCCCGGTGCGGGCCTTGACCTGGACGGGGCGCCGCCAGAGCTCGGCCGCCCGCTCGGCGCCGAGCTGCTGACCCCGACCCGGATCTACGCGCCCGCGTGCCTGGCCCTCGCGGCGGGCTGCGACGTGCACGCGATGGCGCACGTAACCGGTGGCGGGCTTGCCGCGAACCTGGCCCGGGTGCTGCCGCGCGGCGCGGACGCGGTGGTGGATCGCGGCACGTGGGCACTGCCGGCGGTGTTCGGCCTGCTGGCCGGCCGTGGCCGGATCGCGCCCGGCGAGATGGAGCGTGTCTTCAACATGGGCGTCGGCATGACGGCGATCGTCGCTGGCGATGCGGCGGATGCGGCGCTCGGCCTGCTCGCCGGGAAAGGGGTTGGCGCCTGGGTTGCCGGCGAGGTGACGGCCGGCACCGGAGCCGCCCGGCTGGAGGGCCGCTACCGGGGCTTACAGCCCGCGCCGAAGGGCCGACCCGGTCCGCTGCTGCGCTCCCGGCCAGTTTCCCGCGCCGCCCGCTACCCCGCGGCGCCAGTTACCGGCCCCTGCTGGCCGCGCCGCCTGCTACCGGCGCTGGGGCATCCGGTACCCGTCCGCGTCGCCGGCCAGGTAGTCGTCCTCGTCCTCGGAGTCGTCGGCGTCCTCGTCGGCGTCCACCGCGTATCGGTCCACGTAGTCCGCATACTCCGGGTGCTCCGCGTCGGACCGGTCGCGTCCCCCGTGCTGGCGGCCGGTACCGACACCCAGCTCAGTCCGCAACCGGTCAAGGTCCGTCCCGCCGCCGCTGTACTTCAGCTGACGGGCAACCTTGGCCTGCTTGGCCTTGGCTCGGCCGCGCCCCATTGGCTCGACCCCCTCGAACGTACGGGGACCCGGCTGCGGGCCCCGGTCACCGCGGTCCGCCTTGTCCGTCCGCGATGATGCTGGCAGGCTTCTCGCACGGTTAACCGACCCGCCCGCCCCTCCACCGCCGGGAGCGTGCGCGCAGCGCGGTTCCGTACAAGACAACCGTACCTGGTCCGGGCGAGTGACGCCTCCGCTGACCGGGCCGAACGGGCGTGTCGGGCATCTGTCCGCTGGCCGTCAGCGCTCGGGCTGGTCACCCGCCAAGCAAGATGCCGCGCAGCCTGCCGATCTCCGACATGCGGCGCTCTGCCAGCCGGTCTGCCGCGACCGCCGGCGGCACCCCCTCGTCATCGGCCAGCGTGAGGATCTTGCGGGTGGTGCTGAAGATCTGCTCCGCCCTGGCCCTGGCCCGCTCGAAGCTGAAGCCGGCCAGCTCATCCGCCACCTGGATCACCCCGCCGGAGTTGACGAGGTAGTCGGGCGCGTACACGATGCCGCGATCGGCCAGCACCTTCTCGATGCCGGGGTGGGCAAGCTGGTTGTTGGCGCCGCCGCAGATTATCCGGGCGGGCATGGCCGCCGCCGCGTCGTCATCGACGGACCCGCCGAGCGCGCAGGGCGCGAAGACGTCAAGCGGCCGGGCGAGCAGGCCCGCCAGGTCCGCCGCCACCTCGATGTCCGGGTGCCGGGCACGTATCCGCGCCACGGCCTCGTCGCTGACATCGCAGACCACGACCCGGGCGCCCGCCTCGATGAGGTGCTCCGCGAGCCGGTGGCCGACCTTGCCGACGCCCTCGATGCCGACCGTCCGGCCGGCCAGGCTGGCCTCGCCCCAGGCGTGCTCGGCGGCAGCGCGCATGCCCTGGAAGACGCCGAAGGCGGTGAGGACCGAGGAGTCGCCGGCACCGCCGTTCGCCGTGGTCCGGCCGGTCACGAACCGGCACTCACGGGCAATCAGGTCCATGTCCTCGCTGTAGGTTCCGACGTCGCAGGCCGTGATGTACCGGCCGCCAAGGGACTGCACGAACCTGCCGTACGCCCGCAGCAGGGCCTCCGACTTCAGCCGGGCCGGATCCCCGATGATGACCGCCTTGCCGCCGCCGTGATCGAGACCAGCGAGGGCGTTCTTGTATGCCATCGCCCGGGAGAGGTTCAGCACGTCGGCGAGCGCCGCATCCTCGTCCGGGTAGGGGTAGAACCTGGTCCCGCCCAGAGCGGGACCGAGCGCTGTCGAGTAGATGGCGATGATCGCCCGCAGTCCGCTGGGCTCATCACGGCAGAACACGACCTGCTCGTGGGCCCCATGGCCGCTGGCAGCCAGCGCGGATACTGTGCCTGGCGCATCACCGCCGCCGTCGCCCTCGGCGGCCGCGGCGGCGCTGGAGAAGACGTTGGTCACGGCAGTGTTCTCCTTTGAATCCTGCGCGAGAGTAAGACCTGGGCAGACACGGGACCGGCCAGGAACCGGACCTGGCGATGCCGCACTAGCCACTATGGCACACCAGCGCGGCCGTCGCCCGGCACGTGATCCAGGCCAGGACGGGGTGCCCCATGGCCGTGCCGGCCGTGACGGCACTGGCGAGGATCAGCGGCTGGCGCGCAGCCGAGGCTTCTCGTTCAGCAGCCGGTATGTCACGATTTAGTTCATGCTCCCCTGCGCCGCCTACCTGCGGGTGTATGAGCCGCTGTCGGCGTTCTCCGGCGCGGAGCGGGCGCGCTGGGAGGCGTGCGCAAGCGCGCAGGGTCACCCGTCGCGTGCTGAGACGCTGGCGGCAGAGCACCTCGAGTCGGTGCGGCGCATCATCGCGCTGCCGCCGATCGTCGCGCCCGAGCAGGAGAGCGATCGGGCCTACATCCGGTGGGCGGAGGGGGTCATCTACGTCTGTCCCTGGCAGACGCGGCTGAGGTCCTGGCTGGCGCTCCGGCGGCTGCGCGAGACCGCCCGCCCGCCGCTGGCCGACGCCTTCGCTCCAGCCCAGGCAGACATGGCCGCCGCCCAGTTCGCCCGGGTCGCGCAGCCGCGCGTGCACATCCAGAGTTCCACCTGGTCGATCCCGCAGGCGTGGTTCGTTCCCTTCGCCCCCGCCGAGCGGTGGCTGGTGGTGGAGTCGTCACGGGGGATGCGCGCCGCCGGGCCGGCGACGGCGGCCACGGCGCGCGCGCTCGTCTACGGGACCACGATGGCGCAGGCGCGGCGCCGCGTGGCGCGGGGCATCGTCGCGTTCCGCCGGGGAGCCCGGGCTGCGGCGCTGGCGGCGGGCCGCGGGACGGGACCGGAAGGAGGGTCGGGCCCGGCGAGCTCGGTAGGCGGGGGGTCGGGCTCGGCAGGCCGGAGGTCGGGCCCGGCGGGACGCGGGGCGGGCCGGTCAGGCCGGGCGATTCCAGGCCGGCCCGGAGCCGGCCGCAGCGGTCAGCCCGGCCCGGCCGGCGGTCCGCTGCTACGGGCCAGGGGGGAACTGGAGCAGGTAGGCAGATGGCTTGAGGAGTTTCATCCGCACTCGCTGGTGGAACTCGACTATGGCGGGCTTGTCCAGCTTGTTGACGCTGCGGCGCTGCGCGCGGATCAGTCGGTGGCCGACATGGCACTGGCGCTCAGTGCACTGGGCGATGGCGATCTGGCTCTGGCCTCGGCATCCCTCCGGCGGCTGCGGGCGAGGTGGCAGGCCATCGAAGCGCTGGAGTTCGGAAGCTGACGAAAGCGTGGGCATGCGGTCCAGGGGGAGTCGGAGGCGGCCGGGCATGACTTTTCCGAATCCGGCCGTTGCGACGTTCCGTGTCGATAGAATCACGCAGCGTGATGTCAACCAACGCGGCGTCAAGGCAACTCATAGCGGAAACTTTGCTGCTGGTGGTCGACTTGTCACGGGTGGTGATGGCAATATGGTCTCAGTAGGCCATATGGGACATCCACGGCAGGCCCGCTAATGGGGCCACATAGGGCAACAACGCAGGATCGATCGAGTACCGGTCCGGGAGGAGATTCCGTCACATGTCTGCACGCACACCAGAGGCAGAGCCGTTGCTGACACCAGCAGAAGTAGCCACGATGTTCCGGGTTGACCCGAAGACCGTGACCCGGTGGGCAAAGGCCGGCAAGCTCACGTCGATCCGGACCCTGGGCGGCCACCGGCGATACCGGGAGACCGAGGTCCGGGCACTGCTCGCGGGTATCCCTCAGCAGCGCTCGGAGTAGCTGATCGGCCGCCGGGCGCGTTGCGCCCCGGGTACATGCAGTGCCCGGGGCTGCCGGCCGGGGCCGAAGCGGGGGGATCGGCTCCGGCGGTCGCTGATACCAGGCAGCACCTGGTATCAGGCAGCACCTGGCGGAAGCTTAAGCCGGGCGGAGGCCGTGTGAGGTCTGGCCCGCCTTGCCCGGAGTGAGGCGGGAGACCGGCGGCCGGGGCCGATCCGCGCGCGGCATGGAACAAGCGGCGGCGCCGCTCAAGGCGTCGCGGCAAGGGCCCCTCGATGTAGCGGAACGGGCTCGCGGAGGCGGGTGCTCTGTCTCGCCCGGCAGGCCGGCCGGCTACTTGCCGGCCTCGCGGAATCTCAGAAGGAGGAGCGCAGCCGTTCTGGCCGCTCTCCATTTCCCTGCAGGGCGCTCTTCTCCTGAGCGTCCTTCCTCAGCTAAGCCGCTTGCCTGGCCGCGTGCCTGGGCTGTCGGGCCGGACTGCCGGTCACCGCCGATTACAGAGCGTAATACTTTAGCAACTTCTTGTATTCGTTCATTAACTCCGGTCAGCTCCGCCATACTGTTCGCCATGCCGCTCGCGACGTGAGTCGCTGGCGACGGGGAAGAGGCGTCCGTGCACCCGCCATGTCGCGTGGTGCTCTCGCCGGCCGGGGCTGGGGCCCGGCGGAGCAGGGCGTGTGCCGCGGGGGACCCGCCTGGAGAGCGGGGCGTGCCGTCGCTCCGAGGGGAGGAATCGTACGATGCGTGATCCAGATCTGGTTCTGCGGGCGCAGCGGGCTGCGGCAACGCTGGAGCGTGCGTGGGACCGCTGGCGCACGATGCACGGGCTGGGTGCAGGGCCCTTGCCGCCGGTCTCCAGCTACGTGGGGTACTCGCTGGAAGAGCCGTGGGGCCAGCCTCGGGTTGTCTTCGGGGTGGCGGCTGAGGAGGCGGAGCAGATGGCTGCCCTGCTTGACCAGCAGTGCTACGCCGGCCCCGGATACGCAGCCGAGCCGGCGAGGGTCCGGGTGCCCGCGCAGGGACCTGCCCGGCCGGAGGAGGACGCCAGGTTTGCCCCGCGGGAGGCCAGCGCGGAACTCGCAGCGCGCCCGGCCAGCGCGGACCGCGAAGCCGCAGTTCCGCTGCCCGCGCCGACCGCGATGCCGGTGCCTCCCGGGCCGGCCGGGGCGGCCGGCCCGTCCCAGGGAGGGCAGCCCGCGGCCGAGCCCGGAGGTGAGCGCAGCAGCGGGCTCATCGCCTTCCAGCCGAACCATGAGCCTGCGGGTTACGAAGCTGGCGGTCCGGCGGGGGAGGCGCAATACCGGGATGGCGTGGCTGGTGCAGATGATGCGAGCGCCGCAGAGGATCACGGTGCCAGCGACGACCGGGCCCGGGCGGCAGGCATCACATCGCCGGGCGGGACTCCGCCGGGCGGCAGTGTGCCCGGCAGCCAGCAGCCAGGCTCAGGCAGGCCCGGCGCGGGGAGGCCCGACGGCGGGGAGCGGCCAGCGGCTGCAGACGCCGACAGTGCCGAGGCAGCCCCGGCGCAGCCGGCGGCGGCCGGCGTACCGCGCTCAGGCGCGCGGCCGGTGCGGGCGGAAAGCCGCAAGTCACGGCAGGCCCGGGCCGGCGTCGGCCAGCGCGGCAGCGACGCCGTGCCTGACGGTCGCTGAGCCCCATGTGGCGGCCAGCGCGGCAGCGACGCCGTGCCTGACGGTCGCTGAGCACCATGCGGCGCCCGCCCGCCACCACGAGCCCCGCCATCGCAGGACGCTGAGCGGTCACGACTGTCGTAGCCATGCCGCACAATCGACATCGTGCGGGTGGCGGTGATGCCGGCCGGGTTCCCGGCCGGGCTGCTCTGCGAGCTTGGCAGCGACCCAGGCGCGGCCGGACCTCCCGTCCTGGTTGACGACCTCCCGGCTACGGTTGCGCGCTACGAGCAGCGCGTTCCCGGCGTCCGGTGGGTGTGGCCGACATCAGCCGGCCTATACCCGGCGCTGCTGCGCGCCGGGGTGCGGGTAGCGCGGTGCCATGACGTCACGCTCACTCATGGGCTGCTGGCGGGACGTGACGGCTCGTCGGCAGCGTCCGCCCCGGAACTGCCGGCCCTGCACGCCGTGCTGGCTGACACGTCGCCGCCGCTCGGCCAGGCCGAGCTATTCGGCCCGCCGGACGAGCCGGGGTGGCCGGACCGGGCGCCGCGGCCGGACCATCCCGGCCCGCCAGACCACCCTGATCGGCTTCGCGGGCCCGCCCTGGAAGCCATCCGCACGGGCCTGGCCAATCTCGTCACGGTGCATGCCGATCAGCAGCGGCGGATCTCCGCTGACGCCGATGCGCGCAGGTTCGGGCTGCTCGTGGCGGCCGAGTCAGCGGGCGGGCTCGCGGCCGCGGAGATGAGCTTCGCGGGCATCCCCTGGCGAGCCGATGTCCACGATGAGCTGCTCACCGGCCTGCTCGGCGCCCGCCCACCCGGCGGGGCGCAATTTGCGAGGCCGCGGCGGCTGACCGAGCTAGCCGGCCAGATCGCCGGGCAACTCGGCGGGCGGCCGGTGAATCCCGACTCCCCGGCGCAACTCACCAGGGCGCTGGCGGCCGCCGGAATCCGGGTCGGCTCCACCCGCTCCTCCGAGCTTCGGCGCATTGACCATCCGGTCATCCCGCTGCTCCTGGAGTACAAGGAGCTAGCCAGGCTGCATGCTGCGCATGGCTGGGCCTGGCTGGACACCTGGGTGTCCGGCGGCAGGTTCAGGCCCGAGTACGTGGTGGGCGGCGTGGTGTCCGGCCGCTGGGCCTCGCGCGGCGGCGGCGCCCTGCAGATCCCGCGGGTGCTGCGCCGCGCGGTGGTCGCCGACCCTGGCTGGGTGCTGGTCGTGGCCGACGCAGCCCAGCTAGAGCCGCGGGTGCTGGCCGCGCTGGCTGGCGACGACGCCTTCGCCGAGGCTGCGGCGGGCGGTGACCTGTATGCGGCGCTCGCCGATGCGTTCGGCGGCGACCGGGCCAAGGCCAAGGTCGCGCTGCTGTCGGCGATGTACGGCGGGGCGGGCGGCGAGGCGGGCCAGCTTCTGGCGGTGCTGAGGCGCCGGTTCCCGCGTGCTGCCGGCTACGTCGAGGCGGCGGCCCGTGCCGGGGAGGAGGGGCAGGTGGTCCGTTCGGTCCTGGGCCGTACCTGCCCGGCGCCATCGGCGGCATGGCGGGCGGTGACGGAGGAATCGCCGACCCCGGATGCGCCGCGTGACCCCGGCGCGGCCCGCGCTGCCCGTGCGCGCGGCAGGTTCACCCGCAACTTCGTGGTCCAGGCCAGCGCCGCCGAATGGGCGCTGGTTCTCCTGGCCTGCCTGCGCCCCAGGCTGGCCGCCATGACCGTTCAGAACGGATTCCGCGCTGCGAGCGCCTCCCGCGGGCTGGCCGATGACCTGGCCGGCCGCTGGGACCCCGACCGACCGCACCTGGTCTTCTTCCAGCACGACGAGGTGATCGTGCACTGCCCGGCCCCGCTGGCAGGCCTCGTGGCATCCGCGACGGCCGAGGCCGCGGCCGAGGCGGGGCGGCTGGTGTTCGGCGACACGCCGGTGCAGTTCCCGATGAGCACCTCCGTGGTCGGCTGCTACGCCGACGCGAAATGACCGGCGTGCACGCCGAGGGCTCGGGTGCCTAGCGGAGCGCGGCGAGCACCTGCTTGGCCATCGCCCGCTCGCCGGCAGCGTCAGGGTGCAGCGGGCCCGCCGGGGCGGTCGGGATCAGCGGCTCGACCCACGCCCTGCCCGGCGGCTGGCAGGCGTCATGGCCGATGCTGTCGGTATAGGTATCGACGTACGTGGCGCCGTTCGCCGCGGCCTGTGCCTTGAGCATCGCGTTCAGCTTGAGCTCCACGCCGCGCAGGTAGGGGACATCGCCCGAGGCGACCGGCAGCGGGTACGGCCAGCAGCCGCTGCCCGTTGCCGGCAGGATGACCGGATAGCCGAGCAGCAGCACCCGTGCATGCGGCGCAGCCTTGTGGATCAGCCTGAGCACGGCCGCGACCTTCGGGGCGGTCTGTGCGATTGCCCTGGCCAGCCGGTCCGTCCCGGCCCTGGTGTAGTAGCTCTCGCACGGGTGGCCGTCCGGGTCGGTGAAGCTGAGCGTCATGCACCGGACGGCGATGCCCTCGAAGTCGTTCCCGCCGATCTGCAGCGTCACCAGCGTCGTCGACCTGGCGAGAGCAGTCAGTTGCGGCGGGGCGGTGCCCGGCAGCGGGGACAGTGACTCTGGCGTGGCGATGCTGGCGGTCGTGGCGCCCTGGCAGCTTGCGTCGGTGAACGAGGACACGTGCAGGGCCGATGCGACCAGGTGCGGGTAGTTGTGCGTGGACCGCAGGCAGCCCGCCGGGCGTCCGGTGGCACTCGGGATGAGCGGGCCGGCGGTATAGGAGTCACCGAGCGCGACATATGAGATCCGCCTGGGAGTGGCCGGCCTCGAACTGCATGCGGTGACCGCCGAGCAGAGCATGGTCGTGAGCGCGGCCATGCTCAGCAGGGCCGCGCGGGCCCTGGCAGCACGAGCAACGTTCACGCCACCCTCCCGCGCCGCGGCCTACTCGCCGGTAGTTAGATGGTCAGCCGCCCGGCCCGGGACGTCAAACTGGCTGACTGACCCAGACGGCTCAGGGCACGGCGGCGAGATCGGCCGTGCAATGGCTGCATCGGGTGGCATCGACAGGCAGGTCTGTGGACATGCAGCGCGGGCATGTCTTGGTCGGCGCCGGCTCGCCGAATACGGTCGTGCCGCGCCTGCGCATGTAGGCGCGGTAGGGCACCACGATCACGTAGTAGATGACCGCCATGAAGATGATGAAGTAGATGATCGCGGCGATGAATGCGCCAAGGTCAATGCGCTGGCCGTTGAGCGTCCACCCCAGGCCCTTGCCGGCGGCGCCGCCGCCGGCCGCGGCGTTGACCAGCGGCGTGATGATGTTGTCCGTGAACGCCTTGATCAGCGTGCTGAACGCCAGCGCGACCACCAGGCCCACGGCAATGACGATCAGATCGCCCTGCATCAGGAAGTTCTTGAAGCCTCTCAGCATCCTGCCCTCCCTTTGTTGCTCCCCCGCAGCACTCCCGCGCTTCTGGTATTCCCGCTTCACCGCCATTCGTGCGCGTTCGCCTACTCCGCCGGGCGCGGGGATTGGACTGAGCGGGAGCCTAACAGGCCGACCCCTGCCGAGCCGGGAAACGGCGGGCGCGAGTCGTGCGGGCTGCCCGGTCCCGCCAGCGGTCCCGCGGCCGGTCCCGCGGCCGGTCCTCCCGCCAGTCAGTCCCGCGGCCGGTCCCGCGGCCGGTCCTCCCGCCAGTCAGTCCCGCGGCCGGTCCTCCCGCCAGTCAGTCCCGCGGCCGGTCCTCCCGCCGGGGGCGGCGAGGCCGCGGAGCTGCCCTCGCCCGCAAAATAAGGTGCCGGCTGCCGGCCCGCGCGGGAGCATGGAGCCCATGCCGTGGATCCTGACCGAAGATCCCGCCGCATTCGCGGCGGCGGCCGGCGGTTTCCTCCGGGCGCGTCCCGTCGAGCACACGATCCAGCTCGGCATACTCGATGCCGTCCGCCGCCTCGGGCCCGGCGCCTACGGGCCTCAGGCGCCGCTGTTCGGCTGGTGGCCAGCAGACGATGGCCGCGTTCTGGTCACTGTCATGCATACGCTGCCGTACTCGGTGCTGCTCTCGGACCTGGCGCCCGCCACGGCGGGTATGGCCGCGACGCGGGATGAGGTACTCGGGGAGCTAGCCGACTCCCTGGCCGGGCGCGGCCATCCGGTGCCTGGCGTGGATGGCGCCACGCCCGACGCCATGGCGTTCGCGCAGGCGTGGCAGCGGCTGTCCGGGGCGCAGGCCACGGTTCACCGGCGCAGCCGCCTGTACCGGCTCGGCGAGCTGACCCCGCCCAGGCCCGCGCCGCCCGGCGCGCCGCGAGTCGCAGCGGAGGCCGACACGGGCCTGGTCGTCCGGTGGTTTGAGGAGTTCACCGGCGAGACCGGCGGGCCCGGCGCGACCCGGGCGGCGGTCGCGGAGCGGATCGGCGGCGGCCGGGTGACGCTCTGGGAGGCCGGCGGGGAGCCGGTCTCGATGGCCGGGGTGACCCCGCCATCGGCCGGGGTCGTCCGGGTGGCGCCCGTGTATACCCCGCCCGGGCTGCGCCGCCGTGGCTACGCGGGCGCGGTCACGGCGGCAGTCAGCCAGGCGGCCAGGGACGCCGGCGCCGCGGATGTCGTCCTGTTCACTGACCTGGCCAACCCGACCAGCAACGCCCTGTACCAGCGGCTCGGATACCGGCCCGTGTGCGACCGGGTGGTGGTGGCGTTCCAGCGGCCCGGGCCCTAGACGAGTGATTCCTTATTGATCACGTGGCGTGTCGTTGCGTGACGAAGCGGGCGAGGGTGCCCATGATCGGCGTTGCTAACCCGACGCCGAGCCCGGAGGCCCTCGTGGACGCTGATCTGGACA
>Ga0209061_1001050_pt1 | contig 51830 bp, 47 predicted proteins | sample Coa_R1_10_FD_187157 | JGI IMG/M metagenome (GOLD analysis project Ga0209061, IMG submission 187157) | Surface soil microbial communities from Centralia Pennsylvania, which are recovering from an underground coalmine fire - Coalmine... | ecosystem: Environmental > Terrestrial > Soil >...
CGCCCGCCGCGACCGCCCGCCGCCGCCGCGAACGCCCGCCGCGAACGCCCGCCGCCGCCGCGAACGCCCGCCGCCGGCGCGGCCCGCCGCCGCGAGCTCCCGCCGCCGCGAGCTCCCGCCGCCGCACGCTCGCGTGAAACCGTCGGGTACGAAAAGGTCGCTGGGGGTGACCTTTTCGTACCCGTCACAAAATCGGGCCGTCCGACCCAGGTGTTATGTTCCGGAGCGCACTTTTAACCGGGTCCAGTGAGGCCAGGAAGGAGCAAGCGATGGACCAGCAGGAGACGGTCGTCCTCGACCGCGATGACATGCGCCGCACGCTCGTGCGGATCGCCCACGAGATCGTCGAGAAGAACCCCGACGGCCGGCTCGCGCTCGTCGGCATCCACCGCCGCGGCGCCCATCTTGCGCGCCGGCTGCACGAGATCGTCTCGGGGCTCGTCGACACCGAGGTGCCGCTCGGCTCGGTCGACATCACGCTCTACCGCGACGACCTGACGACCCGCACGGAGGTCCCGGTCGTCAACGCGACCGAGCTCGACTTTCCGCTCGCGGGCCGCACGCTCGTGATCGTCGACGACGTGCTCTACACCGGGCGCACGGTGCGGGCGGCGATCGACGAGATCTTCGACTACGGCCGGCCGGGCCGCATCCAGCTGGCGGTGATGGTCGACCGCGGGCACCGCGAGCTGCCGTTCCGCGCCGACTACGTCGGCAAGAACATCCCGACCTCGCGCCAGGAGGTGATCTCGGTGCGGATGGACGAGGTCGACGGCCGTGACGAGGTGGCGATCGTGCCCAGCGAGGGCGGCGAGACCGCCGGCGCCGGCGCAGCCACCAGCGCCGGCGGAGCGACCAGCGCCGAGGAAGCCACCAGCGCCGGCAGAGCGACCAGCGCCGAGGAAGCGACCAGCGCCGAGGAGGCGACCAGCGCCGAGGAACCGACCAGCGCCGGCGAAGCCGCTGGCCGCGAGACCGCCGACCGCGGCTCCTCCGCCTCGACGGGAGCCGACCGGTGAGCCGCCATCTGATCTCGATCGACGACCTCGACCGCGCCGGCATCGAGCGGATCCTCGACCGCGCCGAGTCGTTCGCGGAGGTCTCCGGACGGGAGATCAAGAAGGTCCCCGCGCTCCGCGGGCGCACGATCGTCAACCTGTTCTACGAGGCGTCGACCCGCACGAGCTCGAGCTTCGAGCTCGCGGCCAAGCGGCTGTCGGCCGACGTCGTCTCGATTCGCGCGGCCGCGTCGAGCGTCACGAAGGGCGAGTCGCTCAAGGACACCGTGCAGACGCTCTCGGCCTACGACCCGGCGGCGATCGTCATCCGCTCGCCGCACGCCGGCGCGGCGCAGCTTGTCGCGCGCTGGACCGACGCCGCCGTCGTCAACGCCGGCGACGGCAAGCACGAGCATCCCACCCAGGCGCTGCTCGACGTGTTCACGCTGCGCCGCCGGCTCGGCTCGCTCGAGGGGCTGAAGATCTGGATCGTCGGCGATGTCACCCACTCGCGGGTCGCGCGCTCGGACATCCTCGCGTTCCACCGCATGGGCGCCGAGGTGACGGTCGCCGGTCCGCCGACGCTCCTGCCCCGGCAGATCGAGGCGCTCGGCTGCACTGCCGAGCCGACGCTCGCGCGCCTGCAGGAGGCTGACGTCGTCTACGTCCTGCGCATGCAGCATGAGCGGATGACCGACTCGTTCGTCCCCTCGCTGCGCGAGTACGCCGCCCGCTACCAGGTGGGTGACCACCGGCTCCGCCCCGGCCAGCTCGTCATGCATCCCGGCCCGGTCAACCGCGGCGTCGAGCTCTCCGCGGCGGCGGTCGACTCCCCGCAGGCGCTGATCGGCGCCCAGGTGAAGGCCGGGGTCGCGGTGCGCATGGCCGTCCTCTACGAGCTGCTCGTCGGCTCTCCGAGCCTCGTCGCGGCGGCGGTCGCAGCAGTATGACTCACGCCGCCGACTTTCAAACGAGGCTGGATGCCGAGTGGAGGCGATCAGCGTGAGCCCGCCCACGACGACCCCCGACGCGGCCGGATCGACCGGCCGGCTGTATGCGGCCCCGCGGCCACTCGCCGAGATGCTCATCCGCCAGGCGCACGTCGTCGACCCGAGAGCCGGCCTCGACGAGGCCCGGGACGTACTCGTGCGCGACGGCCGGATCGCGGAGCTCGGCGCCCCCGGGGCGCTTCCGGGGCCCGACGGCGCGACCGTGGTCGAGGCTCGCGGCCGCCACCTGCTGCCGGCGTTCGTCGACCCCCACGTCCACCTGCGCACCCCCGGCCAGGAGTACAAGGAGGACATCGCGACCGGGACCGCGGCGGCCGCGGCGGGCGGCTACTGCGCGATCGTCGCGATGCCGAACACGAGCCCGACCGTCGACACCGCCCCGGTGCTGAGCGCCCTCGTCGCCCGGGCGAGCGCGGAGGCGCGCGTGCCGACCGGTTTCCTCGCGGCGATCACCCGCGGCCTCGCCGGCGAGGAGCTCACCGAGATGGCCGAGCTCCGCGACGCCGGGGCGATCGGCTTCACCGACGACGGCAAGCCGGTCGTGTCGGCCGGGATGCTCCGCAAGGCGCTCCGATATCAGCGGCTCGCCGGCGGGATCGTCGCCCTCCACGAGGAGGACCCGGCGCTCTCCGGTGACGGGGTGATGCACGAGGGAGCGATGTCGGCGCGCCTCGGCATGGCCGGCATCCCGTCGGTGTCGGAGTCGACGATGGTCGCGCGCGACGCGGCCCTCGCCCGCTACGAGGACGCCCGCGTCCACTTCCAGCATCTCTCCTGTGCGGAGTCGGTCGAGGCGCTGCAGCACGCGAAAGCACAGGGCGTCCGTGTCTCGGGGGAGGCGAGCCCTCACCACCTGACGCTCACGGACGCGGAGGTGCAGAGCCTCGACAGCCGTTTCAAGATGAACCCACCGCTGCGCTCCGAGGCCGACCGGCGGGCGCTCGTCGAGGCGCTGCGCAGCGGCGTCATCGACTGCGTCGCGACCGATCACGCGCCGCATGCCGTGCACGAGAAGGAGGTGCCGTTCGAGGAGGCGCCGATGGGCACGACGGGACTTGAGACCGCGTTTGCGGCGCTCTACACCGAGCTCGTGCTCCCCGGGATCCTCGGGCTTGACGTGCTCGTCGAGCGGATGACCGCGGGTGGCGGCCTCTACGGCCTGTTCACGCCGCGAATCGCGCCCGGCGAGCCGGCGAACCTCACGCTCGTCGACCTCGATTCGACCTGGGTCGTCGGCGAGGACGGCTACGCGAGCCGCTCGACGAACTGCTGCTTCAACGGCCGGCGGCTCCACGGCCGGGTGCTGCTCACGCTGGCCGGCGGCGCGGTCGTGCACCAGCGGCCGATGCTCGTCGCCGCTCCGGTGCGGGAGCTCGCTCGATGACGATCCCCGCCGACGCCTACGTGCTGCTCGAGGACGGCGCCCGCTTCGACGGACTGGCGGTCGGCGCGGAGGAGCCGGCCGTCGGCGAGGTCGTGTTCACGACCGCGATGGCCGGCTATCAGGAGGCGATGACCGACCCGAGCTACGCCGGGCAGCTGATCGCGTTCAGCTTCCCGCAGATCGGCAACTACGGCGCGCGCGAGGACGCGATGGAGTCCGACCGCGTCCATGCGCGGGCGGCGATCATGCGCGCCGCCGTCGACCGCGCCGACGCGCCGGGCGCGGTCGCGGGCTGGTGCGAGTGGCTCAGGGCCGCCGGCATCCCCGCGATCGACACCGTCGACACACGCGCGCTCGTGCGCCACCTGCGCGACGCCGGGTCGATGCGCGGGGGCGTGTTCCCGGGCTCGGTGCCGGAGGCCGAGGCCCGCGCGATGATCGAGGCCGAACCCGCGATGAGCGGCCGCAACCTCGCGCACGAGGTGACCCCGGCGCGGAGGATCGTGCTCGAGCCGACCGGCGAGCTGGCGGGCGGGGCTCGGACCGAGCCGGTCCGGATCGCGATGATCGACACCGGCGTCAAACGCTCGATCGTCGAGAACCTCCGTGTCCGCGGCGCCGTCGTCGAGCTGCACCCGTGCGGCGAGGACGCTGCGGCGCTCACCGCGTCCGATCCCGACGCCGTGTTCCTCGCCAACGGCCCCGGCGATCCGGCGGCGCTGGACCACGTCGTCGACACCGTCCGCGGCCTGATCGGGACGCTGCCCGTGTACGGGATCTGCCTCGGCCATCAGCTGCTCTGCCGCGCGGTCGGGCTCGAGACCTACAAGCTCCCGTTCGGTCACCACGGCGCCAACCACCCGGTCAAGGACCTCACGACCGGCCGCACCGAGATCACGAGCCAGAACCACGGGTTCGCCGTCCTCGGCCCGGGCGGGGCGCGCACGATCGAGGACGACGAGCCGGTGCGCTGGGAGACCGAGTTCGGCGCCGCCGAGCTCACCCACATCAACCTCTACGACCGCACGGTCGAGGGCCTCAGGCTGCGCGACGTCCAGGGCGCGACCGTCCAATACCACCCGGAGGCCGGCCCCGGCCCGCATGACGCGCGCTACCTGTTCGACCGCTTCGTCGACGAGATCGCCGCCGCGAGCGGCCGCTGAGCCCCGGAGCCCATAAGAGATGCCACGCCGCGACGACATCCACAAGATCCTGCTGCTCGGCTCCGGCCCGATCATCATCGGGCAGGCCGCCGAGTTCGACTACTCCGGCACCCAGGCCTGCCGCGTGCTGCGCCAGGAAGGCTACGAGGTCGTGCTCGTCAACTCGAACCCGGCGACGATCATGACCGATCCCGAGGTCGCGAGCACGACGTACATCGAGCCGCTGCTGCCGGGGCCCGTCACTCAGGTGATCGAGCGCGAGCGCCCGGACGCGCTCCTGCCGACGCTCGGCGGCCAGACCGCGCTCAACCTCGCCAAGACGCTCTCCGAGGACGGCACACTCGAGCGCTTCGGCGTCGAGCTGATCGGCGCCGACTACGAGGCGATCGACCGCGCCGAGGACCGCGAGCGGTTCCGCGACACGATGACCGCGGCCGGGCTGCGCGTGCCGAAGTCGTTCATCGCCACGAGCCTGCAGGACGCGCGCGACGCGCTTGCGGAGCTCGGGCTGCCGTTCATCGTGCGGCCCGCGTTCACGCTCGGGGGCACCGGCGGCGGGGTCGTGCACACCGAACGTGACATCGAGCGGGTTGTCGGCGGCGGCCTTGCCGCCTCGCCGATCGGACAGGTCCTGCTCGAGGAGTCGGTGCTCGGCTGGGGCGAGTTCGAGCTCGAGGTGATGCGCGACAACTCCGACAACGTCGTGATCGTGTGCTCGATCGAGAACCTCGACCCGATGGGCGTCCACACCGGTGACAGCGTCACCGTCGCGCCCCAGCAGACGCTGCCCGACCACCTTTACCAGGAGATCCGCGACCAGGCGATCACGGTCATCCGCGCGGTCGGCGTCGAGACCGGCGGCTCGAACGTGCAGTTCGCCGTCAACCCGGAGACCGAGGAGATCGTCGTCATCGAGATGAACCCGCGCGTCTCCCGCTCGAGCGCGCTCGCCTCGAAGGCGACCGGCTTCCCGATCGCGAAGATCGCCGCCCGGCTCGCGGTCGGCTACACGCTGCAGGAGATCCCGAACGACATCACCCGCGCAACGCCGGCGAGCTTCGAGCCGGCGCTCGACTACTGCGTCGTCAAGTGGCCGCGGTTCGCGTTCGAGAAGTTCCCCGGCGCCGAGGACGAGCTCACCACGCACATGAAGTCGGTGGGGGAGGCGATGGCACTGGGGCGCACGTTCAAGGAGGCGTTCGCCAAGGCGCTGCGCTCGCGCGAGCTCGACACGACGCCGCGCTCCCCCGGGGACGAGACGGAGCTGCTCACGCTCGTCGCGCGGCCGGGCGCGGCCCGCTTCGACCACCTCCTGGAGGCACTCCGCCGCGGCATCACGCCGGCAACCCTCCACGAGCGCACCCGGATCAACCCGTGGTTCCTCGAGGAGCTCGCCGAGCTCGTCCACGAGCCACGCGCCGTCCCCGCCGAGCCGCGCGACGGCGTGCGCACGTACAAGTCGGTCGACACGTGCGCGGCGGAGTTCGCGGCCCGCACCCCCTACTACTACTCCTCCAGGGAGCGCTGCGGCCCGGGCGGCGCGCCCACGCACGAGGTCGAGCGCGGCGAGCGGCCCTCGGTGATCATCCTCGGCTCCGGCCCCAACCGGATCGGCCAGGGGATCGAGTTCGACTACTGCTGCGTCCACGCGGCCGAGACCGTCCGGGAGTCGGGCCGCGACGCGGTCATGATCAACTGCAACCCGGAGACGGTCTCGACCGACTACGACACCTCCGACCGGCTGTACTTCGAGCCGCTCACGCTCGAGGACGTCGTCGCCGTCTGCGAGTTGGAGAGGCCGGAGGGTGTAGTCGTTCAGTTCGGCGGTCAGACGCCGCTCAAGCTCGCCGCCGGTTTGCACGCGGCGGGGATCCCGATCCTCGGCACCTCGATCGACGCGATCGATCTCGCCGAGGACCGCAGCCGCTTCGGCGCGCTGCTCGACTCGCTCGGCTACAGCGCGCCGCCCTACGCGACCGCGGACTGCGCCGAGGACGCGCTCGCCCGCGCGCCCGAGGTCGGCTTCCCGCTGCTCGTGCGTCCGAGCTACGTGCTCGGCGGCCGCGCGATGGAGATCGTCTACGACCTCGACGGCCTCGCCGACTACCTGCGCCGCGCGCACGCCGACGCCGCCCCCGGAAGCTCGACGATCTACCTCGACCGCTTCCTCGAGGACTCGATCGAGGTCGACGTCGACGCCCTGTGCGACGGCGACGAGGTGTGGATCGCGGGCATCATGCAGCACGTCGAGGAGGCCGGCATCCACTCCGGCGACTCGGCGTGCGTGCTGCCGCCGCACACGCTCGGGGAGGAGATGCTCGAGCGGATCCGCTCGCAGACGATCGGGCTCGCCCGCGCGCTCGGGGTGGTCGGGCTCCTCAATGTCCAGTTCGCGATCCACGGCGACGAGCAGCTGTTCGTGATCGAGGCGAACCCGCGCGCGTCTCGCACCGTCCCCTTCGTCTCCAAGGCGATCGGCCTGCCGCTCGCCAAGCTCGCCTGCCGGGTCCTGCTCGGCGAGCCGCTCACGGCCCTCGGCCTGCCGCCGGACGGCGAGGCGGGCGAGCGATCCGGCCACGTGTGCGTCAAGGAGGCGGTGCTTCCGTTCAGCCGTTTCGCGGGCGCCGACTCGCTGCTCGGCCCCGAGATGCGCTCGACCGGCGAGGTGATGGGGATCGCCGAGGACTTCCCGACCGCGTTCGCCAAGGCGCAGGCCGCGGCCGGCGCCCGGCTGCCGCAGTCGGGGACCGCGTTCATCACGGTCGCGGACGGCGACAAGCCGGCTGCGACCGGGATCGCGAGCGCGCTCCAGGAGCTCGGCTTCGAGGTGATCGCGACCCGCGGCACGGCGCAGGCGCTGCGGCGGATGGGGATCCGCGCGACGGCGATCAACAAGATCGGCGAGGGGCCGGACAACGTCGTCGACCGGATCGTGCGCGGCGAGGTCGACCTCGTCATCAACACGCCGACGGGGACGCGCGCTCGCTCCGACGGCTACGAGATCCGCGCCGCCGCGGTCGCCCGCGGGATTCCCTGCGTGACGACGATCAGCGGCGGGATGGCGGCCGCCCGGGCGATCAGCGCCGCGCGCCGTGCGGAGCCCCGGGTCGTCTCGCTCCAGGAGCTCCACGGCACCGCCGTCTGATCGCCGGCCGAGGTTCCGCGCCGACTCGCCGACGGAGCTCTTCCCCGGCCCCGTCGGACGGTCCGAACCGGGTCCCGAGGCGCGCATCGCGCGGGTGCTCGCGCCGTCGGCGGCGCGTCTCGATCACGGCGTGGTGGAGCGTGAGCATCGTTGAGCCTTGCTGCCAAAAAGGGCCTGCAAAAGCTCACTATTGTCACAATCCCGCTCGACCATCCTCAAGCTCAGCTTGAGGTTGAGCCGAATTCGGCCGCGAGCCCTTGATCGCCCGGTCCCACGATGTATAGTCGCCGCCCATGCCGCCGGTCAGTGAATCGTTCCAGAAGCCCGTCGCCGCGCCCGAGCGGTCGCTCGTCCAGCGGATGGAGGCGCTGCAACGCGCGAACGACATCCGCAGCCGTCGGGCTCAGCTCAAGCGCGACCTGAAATCGGGCCGCCAGCCGATCCACGAGTTGCTGCTCGAGCCGCCCGATTATGTGATGACCGCGAAGGTATTCGATCTGCTGCTCGCGGTCCCCAAGTACGGGCGCGTGAAGGTCAACAAGGTCCTGTCCCAGTGCCGGATCTCGCCGAGCAAGACGCTCGGCGGGCTGTCCGAGCGCCAGCGCGGCGAGCTCGTCGCGCTGCTGCGCCGGCGCTAGACGACGGCGGCCGCTCGGCGCTGAGCCCCACCCCGCGCGCGTGCCCGGAGTGATCGTGATCGCTGGCCCGTCCGGCGTCGGGAAGGGCACGCTCATCCGGGGCCTGCTGGAGCGCGTCCCCGACCTCGAACTCGCGATCTCCGCGACGACCCGCACACCGCGCCCCGGGGAGCGGGACGGCGTCGACTACCACTTCCTCGATCCCGACGAATTCGAGCGCCGCGTCCGAGAGGGCGCGTTCGTCGAGCACGCCTCCTACCTCGGCCGCCGCTACGGGACGCTGCGCTCCGAGCTCGAGCGCCGCATCGCCGCCGGCAAGACCGTCCTGCTCGAGATCGAGGTCCAGGGAGCGCGCCAGGTGCGGGAGGCGATGCCCGACGCGCTCCAGGTGCTCATCCTGCCGCCCTCGCTCGAGGCGCTGCGCACCCGGCTCGTCGGGCGCGGCACGGACGCGCCGGAGAAGATCGAGCAGCGCCTGCGCGCCGCCGAGCGGGAGATCGCGGCGCGCGACGAGTTCGCCCACGTCGTCGTCAACGACCGGCTCGAGCAGGCGACGGACGAGCTTGTGGCGATCGTGCGGGGGGCGCTCGACACCGGCTGAGCGGCCCGACGCGCTCGCCCGGTCGGCGCGCCGCAGCGGCCGAGCGCGGCCGGCCCCGCTCGCGCGGTCGGCTACGCTCAACCGGTCGGGATCAGGCATCGCGCCGGCCCGCCCTCCCCCTTCGACTCAAGAGGTTGAACGCCCCGTGATCTCTCCCCGAATCGACAAGCTCCTGGACCACGTCGACTCCGACTACGCCAGCGTGCTCGTTGCCGCCAAGCGCGCGCGCCAGATCAACAGCTACTACCACAACCTCGGGGAGGGGACGTTCGACGAGTTCCCGCCGCCGATGGTCGACACGCGCTCCAAGAACTACCTGACGATCGCCCTGGAGGAGGTCGCCCAGGGCAAGCTCAAGTACCACTACCGGTAAGCCGACAGGCGCTCCGAGACGCCGACTGGTCAGCACGGAGATGGCGCGGCTGCTGATCGGGGTGAGCGGGGGGATCGCCGCGTACAAGGCGATCGAGACCGCGCGCCTCGCCGTCCGCGCCGGCCATGCGGTGCGGGTCATCCAGACCGAGCGCTCGACCGCGTTCGTCGGACCGGCGTCCTTCGAGGCGATCACGGGCGCGCCCGTGCTCACCGACGAGTTCGAGGCCGATCCGCTGCGGGGCGCCTACCCCGGGGAGCCGACGCCGGCGACGACCCGGACGCCGATCTCCCATCTCGCGCTCGTGCAGCGCGCGGACGCGTATCTGATCGCGCCCGCGAGCGCGAACACGATCGCGCGGCTTGCCGCCGGACTCGCCGACTCGCTGCTCACGACGGCGGCGCTCGCCGCGGGCGGCGAGCGGGAGGGCGTGCCGGTGCTCGTCGCGCCCGCGATGAACGACCGCATGTACCGCCACCCCGCCACGCGGGCGAACCTCGCGCTGCTCGCCCGCCGGGGGGTGACGATCGTCGGCCCCGGCGTCGGCGAGCTCGCCTCCCACGGCGAGCACGGTCCCGGTCGCATGTCCGAGCCGGCCGAGCTGCTCGCCGCCGTCGAGGCGGTGCTCGCCCGCGGCGAGAGCGCGTCGGCGCCGGACGGGCGCGGGCCGTCTCGCTGGCTCGGGCGCCGCGTGCTCGTCACCGCCGGCGGCACCCGCGAGCCGATCGACGCGGTGCGTTACATCGGCAACCGCTCAAGCGGGCGGATGGGCTACGCGCTCGCGGCGCGCGTGGCCGCCCGTGGCGCCGAGGTGACGCTCGTCTCCGCGAACGTCGCGCTCGAGCCGCCGCCGGGCGTGCGGGTCGTCGAGGTTCGGACCGCCGCCGAGCTGCAGGCCGCCTGCGAGCGGACGTTCCCCGAGTGCGACGCGCTGCTGATGGCGGCCGCCGTCGCCGACTTCCGACCGGCCGCGCCCGCCGCGCACAAGCTGAAGAAGACCGAGGGCCCGCCGAGCTCGCTGGCGCTTGAGCCGACGCCCGACGTCATCACCGCGCTGGCCGCGCGCCGGCGACCGGGGCAGCTGATCGTCGGCTTCGCCGCCGAGCACGGTCCCGGCGCGCTCGACTACGGGCGCGACAAGCTCGCGCGCAAGGGGCTTGACGCGGTCGTCGTCAACGACGTCTCGCAGGCCGGGATCGGCTTCGATGCGGCCGACAACGAGGTGACGGTCCTCACCGCCGGCGGTCGCGAGACCCGGCTTGGGCGGGCCGGCAAGGATAGGATCGCCGACGGAATCCTCGACCTGCTCGAGGATCTGGCCACAGGAGGGGAAGAGGATGTCCGCGGAGCCGGCACCGATCGCGCCGCACGAGTGTGAGGCGTTCGCCGCCGCGGCGCGTGCGCTCGAGGCGAACGTCACGCGCGCGGTCCAGGTTCCGCCGGACAGCCTGCATCACGTGATCGTCGCCCTCCTCGCGGAGGGCCACGTGCTCGTCGAGGACTATCCGGGGGTCGGCAAGACCGCGCTCGCCCGGGCGCTCGCGCGCTCGATCGACTGCCAGTTCGCGCGCGTGCAGGGCACCTCGGACCTGTTGCCCGCGGACGTCGTCGGCGCGAACATCTACGACCAGCGCGAGCAGGAGTTCCGCTTCCGGCCCGGTCCGGTGTTCGCCAATGTCGTGCTCGTCGATGAGATCAACCGCGCCTCCCCGAAGACACAGTCGGGGCTGCTCGAGTGCATGCAGGAGCGGCGCGTCACGGTCGACGGGCAGACACATGAGCTCGCGCGGCCGTTCCTCGTGCTCGCCACCCAGAACCCGATCGAGTACGAGGGCACCTATCCGCTGCCCGAGGCGCAGGTCGACCGCTTCATGATCCGGATCTCGCTCGGCTACCCGGACCCGATCGCCGAGGCGGGCATGCTCGAGGCCCACCAGAACGGCGACCAGGTGCTCGCGCTCACGCCGGTGGCGACCGCCGCCGAGCTGCTCGCCGCCCAGGACGCGGCGGCGCGCGTCCGTGCCTCCGCGCCGCTGCGGGAGTACATCGTCAAGCTGCTGTGGCGCACGCGCGAGGATCCGCGGGTCGAGCTCGGCGCCAGCCCCCGGGCCGGGCTGATGCTGCTGCGCGCCGCGAAGGCGCACGCGATGATGGGCGGCCGCGACCACGCGCTCCCCGACGACGTTCAGGCGCTCGCCGAGCCGGTGCTCTGCCACCGGCTCGTGCTCACCCCCGAGACCCCGCGCGCCGCGGCGCGCGAGGTGATCCGCGACGCGATCCACGCGGTCCGCGCCCTGTAGCGGAGAGATGCGCGGACACGGGCACTGAGGCAGTCGTGATCGCCGCGCCCGTCGATCAGCGAGCGGCCGGCCGGATCACGCTGCGCTGCCGGCGCGCGGCGATCGTGACGGGTGCCGGGCTCGCGTTCGTGCTGATCGCGTTCCTGTTCGCGGCCGCGCCCCTGCTCGTCGCCGGCGTCGCGCTCTGCGCGCTCGGCGTGCTGTGCCCGCTGTGGGTGCTCGCGGGCGCGCAGGGCGCCCGCGCGCGGCGGATCCTCGCCGTCGACCGGGTGACCGAAGGGACGCGGCTGCACGTGACGATCGAGGTCCACCGCTCGATCACCGCGGGCGGCTGGGGTCGCCTCGAGATCCACGACCCGCTCACCGGCCAGCGGCTCGCCCTCGGCGGCGCCCGATCGCCGCTGCTCGGCGCCCGTGACGTCCACGTGCAGCTCAGCGCGCCGGTGGGCCGCCGCGGCGAGCATGTGATCCCGCCCCCGACGATCACCGCCCGCGATCCGTTCGACCTCGCGCGCGCGGACGCGCCCGGGCGCGACGACCCCCAGGTGCTGCTCGTGCTGCCGCGCACCGAGCCCGTGCGCTGGACGACGAGCGGCCGGATCCGGCGCTCGGACGGGGAGGAGGGCCGGATCGGCGCCGAGGCGATGGCGGCCACCGACCTCGACGGGCTGCGGCCCTACCGCCCGGGCGCGCCCGCGAGTCGCATCCACTGGCCGGCGCTCGCCGGCGGCCGCGGTCTGATCGAGCGCCGGCTGCGCGCCGACGGCGACGAGCGCCCGCTCGTCGTGCTCGACGCCCGCACGCGCACCGCCGCGCACCGGGCGCCGCGCGAGCCGCTCGACGTCGCGGTCCGCGCGACCGCCTCGCTCGTGCTGGAGCTCGCCCGCCGTGGGGGCTGCGCGCTGCTCCTGCCCGGCCAGTCGCGCCCGGCGCTCATCGACCCCGAGCTCTCGGCATGGCCGGGCGTCCACGCCCGCCTCGCGGTGGCCGGCACCGACGCCGACCCGCATCGCTCCCGGGCGCCCGCGCTCGAGCGGATCGCCGGACGCGTGCCGCTCGTGTACGTCACCGCCAGTCCGCACAAGCGGCTCGGGATGATGCTCGGGGCCGGTGGCCGGGGAGCGGTCGTGCTCGTCGTGCCGGAGTCCGAGCTCGTCGAGGGCCGGCCGCGCGGGGTGCTCGGTCCGGCCGCGCCGGTGCTGTCGGTGAGCGGCTGCCGCGGCTTCGCGCTCGGCGCCGCCCGCGAGGACCGTCCCGCCGCCGCGGGCGCCCGCCGGGGGAGGATGGGGTGAGCTCGATTCCCGTCGTCACGCCCGCCGACCTTCCCGCGGCGCGTGCCGCCGGCGAAGCCGCAAGTCGCGGCTGGATCCGGTCGCTTGCGTTTGCCGGCCTCTGCGCCTACGGTGTCGAGCGCTGGAGCCGGCTGATGGTGCATCCCGCGCCGTGGCGGCTCTACGGGCTGGCGGCGCTCGCGGTTGCGTTTGCGGTGCTCGTGCCGTCGGTCCGGCGGCTCGCCGGCGCCCCGCGCGAGCGCCACCGCCTCCGCGGCCGGCTCGCCGGCGCCCCGCGTGAGCGCCTCCGCGGCCGGCTCGCCCGCGCCCCGCGTGGGCGCCACCGCCTCCGCGGCCGGCTCGCCGGCGCCGTCCTTGCCGCGGCCCTGATCCTCGCCGCCTTCCCGGTCGCCGGCCTGCCCCTCGGCTGGGTGACGGGCGTGCGCGTCGCGGTGAGCGTGCGGGAGATCGGGCACGGGCTCGAGGCGCTCGGCGCGGTGCTCGTCCCCTACCTCGGACGCGCGCTGCCGATCCGGCTCGTGATGAACCTGGGGGCGGCGGTGCTCCTGTTCGACGCCGCGGCCGCGCTCGCGTTCGCCGGGCGGGGGGACGGCGGGCTCGGGGATGGCCGGCGGGCGGCGGCGGCGCTGCCGCTGGTCGCGCTCGCGGTCGTTCCATGCACGCTCGTGCCGGTCGCCGCGCCGGCGCTCCAGGGCCTCGTCCTGTTCGGGCTGCTCGCCGCGTTCGTATGGGGCGAGCGGATCGCCACCGGCCGGCGCGGCGCCGCGGTCGGGATGGCGTGCCTCGCCGGACTGCTCGGCATGATCGCGCTGCCGACGCTCTCCGCCTCGCGTCCCTGGATCGACTACGAGGCGTGGGGGGCGGCGAGCGGCGGGCCTGGCCTCGAGAGCTTCAACTGGAACCAGACCTACGGTCCGCTGAGCTGGCCGCAGGACGGCCACGTCATGTTCACCGTCCGCGCCCGCACCGGCGACTACTGGAAGGCCGAGGACCTCAACGCGTTCGACGGCCGCGCCTGGGTGGCCGGTGTGCCGATCGCCCTCTCGCCCCAGGGCGGCCTGCTCACCGAGTCGAGCGCGTCGGGGAGCGCCAGCGCGTCACCCGAGGGGGACGCCCGGACGCTCCCGCCGCCGAGCCCCGCCGCCGTCCGCCGCTACACGCACACCGACCAGGTGACGATCGGGTCGCTGGCCACGACCGACGTGATCGCCGGGTCGGGGATCACCGAGCGCCCGCAGATCGCCGGCGGAGTCGCCGAGGGCTCGGTGCCCGGGACCTGGACCGCGTTTCATCCGCTCGGGCCCGGCGACACGTACTCGGTGACGACGTATTCGCCGACGCCCTCCGCCGAGCAGTTGCAGCAGGCGAGCGAGGGCGTCTACCCGTGGAGCGCGCTCGCGCCCGAGCTCACGCTCGTGATCCCCGCGCGGGGCGGCTCGACGACCGGCGTGCCGTTTCCCGGGTTCCACGAGCCGCTCGGCCGCATCCGGCAGGAGCTCGTCCGCGCCTCGCCCTACGCGCCGGCGGTGCGGCTCGCACAGCGGCTCGCCGGCGACGCCGCGACCCCGTACGACTTCATCCGCGCGGTGCAGCGCTACCTCGACAGCGGACGCTACATCTACGACCAGCGTCCGCAGTCCGCGCGCTACCCGCTTCTCGACTTCCTCTTCCACTCGCGCATCGGCTACTGCCAGCAGTTCTCCGGCGCGATGGCGATGCTGCTGCGGATGGGCGGCCTGCCGGCGCGGGTCGCCGCGGGCTTCACCCCGGGCAGCTTCGACGCGAGGCACCACATCTGGACCGTGAGCGACACCGACGCCCACGCCTGGGTCGAGGTGTGGTTCCCGACCTACGGCTGGGTGCGCTTCGACCCGACGCCCGCCACGGCGCCCGCGCTGCGCAACTCCGCGCTCCGCGACGAGCCCCGGCCGGGCGCGATCAGCCGCGCCTTCGGCGAGGGGCACTTCAGCCCGTTCCATACTCAGCGGCAGACCTCGACCCACGAGCGGTCCCACACCGCCCATGCGGCGGCCGCGCCCGGCGGCGGTGCCCACGGCGGCTCCGGCGGAGGCGGCTGGGGATGGGCGGCGGGCGGGATCGCCGTCACGCTCCTGCTGGGGTCAGCGCTGTGGATGCGCGCCCGACGCGGCCCGCTCGACCGGCTCGGCGAGCTCGAGCGCGCGCTCGCCCGCACGGGCCGCCCGCTCCCCAGCGGCGCGACCCTCGCCTCGCTCGAGCGTCGCTTCCACGGCTCGCCCGACGCCGTGGCCTACATCCGCGCGCTTCGCCTCGAACGCTACGGCCATCCGGCAGGGCCGCCCACGGCGTCGGGGCGGCGCGCCGTCCGGGCCGAGCTGGCGGCCGGGCTGGGGATCGCCGGGCGCCTCCGGGCGCTGTGGGCGCTGCCGCCGCGGCCGTAGCGGCGGACACCGCCGGGCGCCCCGGCGCCGGTCGGGCCGCACGTCCGCCGAGCTGAGCGGCTTCCACTCGCGAGCGACTTACCATTGGGAAGCGTGGCAGCCGACGACGTCTACGACCTCTTCCAGCGCGGCACCGAGCTTCTCAACGGTGGCCACAACCACCAGGCGGTGATTCCGCTCGCGCGGGCGCGCGACCTCGAGCCGGACAAGACGTCGATCCGCGAGGCGCTCGGCCGCGCGCTGTTCGGCGCCCGGCGCTACGAGCAGGCGGCCGCCGAGTTCCAGGCGGTCGTCGACCGGGCGCCGACGAACGACTACGCGCTGTTCTGCCTGGGGCGGAGCCTGCAGCTGCTCGGCCGCCACGCCGAGGCGCGGCGCCCGCTCGCGCTGGCGGCGTGCCTGCAGCCCGGCCGGCGGGACTATCGCGAGTATCGGGACAAGGCGCGCGCCCGCGCCGCCCGCAGCCGTCGCGACTGACGCGGCGGAGCGACCCCGCCCGCGGGCCGGGGCGGTGAACGCGCGCGGGCCCGGGCTGTGAACGCGGGTGCCGAACCGTCCCCGCGAGACCCCTTCCGGTGCTAGGCTGACGGCTACAGCTTTCCCGGCCGGGACCACCCGGCGCAGTACCGAAAGTGGGCGCCCGCCCGCTTTTTTTATTGAGATGACGGAGAAGATCGTGAACGCGCTACAGACCCAGATCGAAGCCCGGCTCGCCGGTGTCGAGCCCGAGGTCGAAGTGCTGCTCGCCGAGGTCGCCGGCCCGACGCTGCGGTTGTTCATCGATCACCCGGACGGCGTCACGCTCGAGCTCTGCGAGCGGGTCTCCGGGCACCTCGGCGACTTCCGCGAGCGCTATGCGCTGGAGGTGTCCTCGCCCGGCGAGAGCCGTCCGCTCACCAAGCCCGAGCACTTCAGCCGCTTCGTCGGCCGTCGCGTCAAGGTGCGGCTGGACGAGCCGACCGTCGTCGCCGCCCGATCGGGGACGATCGCCGAACCGCCGTCCGCCGCCGGTCCCCGCGCGAAGAGCATCGTCGGCGAGCTGGTCGGCGCCACCGACTCTGAGGTCACGCTCGCCGCCGCCGAGGGCGTCCTCACCATCCCCTTTGACCACATCGTTCGCTCGAACCTCGTACCCGGAGACTGAAGCCATGTCCAAGGAGATCGTCGAGGCCGTACGGGGCCTCGCGGCGGAAAAGAACATCTCGGCCGACAAGCTCATGGAGGCGCTCGAGGACGCGCTGCTCTCGGCCTACAAGAAGACGCCCGGCTCGGCGCCCTACGCGAAGGTGGAGATGGACCGCGACAGCGGCGACTTCATCGTGTGGGAGCTGAAGATCCCGCCGGAGCTGGAGGAGCAGCTGCTTGTCGAGGCGACCGAGGACGCCCAGCCGACGGTCGACCCGGAGACGGGCGAGATGCGCGAGGCGCCCGAGCCCGAGATCGACATGGAGAAGCTGCGCGAGTACGAGGATCAGATCGAGACCGAGGACGTCACCCCGTCGGACTTCGGGCGGATCGCGGCCCAGACCGCCAAGCAGGTGATCCTGCAGCGGATCCGCGAGGCCGAGCGCGACATGATGTTCGAGGAGTACCGGGACCGCGTCGGCGAGCTGATCACCGGCATCGTGCAGCAGTCCGACTCGCGCTACACGCTCGTGCAGCTGCGCGAGCGCGTCGAGGCGCTGCTGCCGAAGTCCGAGCAGGTCGACGGCGAGCGCTACGACCACTCGCAGCGGATCAAGGCGGTCATCAAGGACGTCTCGAACTCGACGAAGGGCCCGTCGATCATCGTCAGCCGGCGCGACCCAGAGCTCATCAAGTCGCTGTTCGAGCTCGAGGTGCCGGAGATCGCCGACGGCCTCGTCGAGATCACCGGCGTCGCCCGCGAGCCCGGCTACCGCTCGAAGATCGCGGTCGTCTCCCACGTCGACGGCGTCGATCCGGTCGGCGCGTGCGTCGGCCCGCGCGGCTCCCGCGTGCGAATGGTCGTCTCCGAGCTGCGCGGCGAGAAGATCGACATCATCCCCTACAACGACGAGCCCGCCCGCTTCGTGGCCAAGGCGCTGTCGCCCGCGCGCGTGCGCGAGGTGCTCGTCGACGACGCCGGCAAGCAGGCGACGGTGATCGTTCCGGACGACCAGCTGTCGCTGGCGATCGGCCGCGAGGGTCAGAACGCCCGCCTCGCCGCGCGCCTCACCGGCTGGCGGATCGACATCCGCTCCGAGACCGAGTTCGCCGCCGAGGAGGCCGAGCACGGCTACGAGGAGGAGGAGACCTCCGGCCGCTGCGCGGCGATCCTCACGAACGGCCGGCGCTGCCCGAACGCGGCGCTGCCGGGGTCGCGCTACTGCGGCCTCGAGGCCCATCAGGCGCTCGAGGGCACCGACTCCGATCAGGTCCAGGCCGCCTGATCGACCTCCTAGACTCGGAGCCCGAATGGCCAAGCGCGTACACGAGATCGCCAAGCAGAACGACATGGCGCCGAAGGACCTGCTCGCGAAGCTGCAGGCCGCCGGCGTCAACGTCAAGGCCGCCTCCTCGTCGGTCGACGAGCAGGTCGCGGCGCGCGTACTCGCGGGCGACACCCCGTCCGGCGCCGGCGGCACCGCCGTCGAGCAGCCCGGCAACGTCGCCGCCGAGCGGCAGGCGGCGGCGCGCCAGGAGGCCGCGGCCCGCGCGGCCGCGGCACGCGAGGCGGCGGCCCGCCAGGCGGCCGCCGAGGCCGCGAAGGCGAGGGCCCGCGCCGCGGAGGCCGCACGCACGGCCGCCGCGAACGGATCCGCGGGCAACGGCTCCTCGGGCGCCGGCGCCCCGGGCCGCGGCGCGACCGCGACCCAGGCCCCGCCCGCGGCCCCGGGCGACGGCAGGCAGCAGCGGCCGACCCGCGATTCCCTGCAGGGCGAGCGCGCTCCCGCCAACGCCGGTGGCCGGCGCCGCGTCGTGATCGACTCCCAGGCCTCGCGCCGCGCCGGCGGAGGCGGCGGGCCGGGCGGGGGCGGCCCCGCGAACCAGCCGCCGCGCCGCCAGCGGCGCGGGCGACGGCGCCGCGGGGTCTACGACGAGGAGGCCGAGTCGCGTCCGACCGAGGTGAAGGTCGACACCTCGGCGATCCAGATCAACTCCGGCTCGACGGTCAAGGACGTCGCGGAGTACCTCAACGTGCCGGTGCCCGAGGTGATGAAGAAGCTGATGGGGCTCGGCGAGATGAAGACGCTCACCCAGACTCTCTCCGACGACTCGATCGAGGTGCTCGCCGCGGAGCTCGGCAAGGAGATCGAGATCGTTCATTCCGAGGACGAGCAGATCGCCGAGCCGACGTATCAGGATCCCGAGGAGGACCTCGTCGAGCGCGCGCCGGTGGTGACGATCATGGGCCACGTCGACCACGGCAAGACGTCGCTGCTCGACGCCGTGCGCCAGACGCAGGTCGCCGCCGGGGAGGCCGGCGGGATCACGCAGCACATCGGCGCCTACCAGGTGCAGCACGACGGGCACACGGTCACCTTCCTCGACACTCCCGGCCACGAGGCGTTCACGGCGATGCGCGCCCGGGGCGCGAAGGTGACCGACATCGCGGTGATCGTCGTCGCCGCCGACGACGGCGTGAAGCCACAGACCCAGGAGGCGGTCGACCACGCGAAGGAGGCGGGCGTGCCGATGCTCGTCGCCGTCAACAAGATCGACAAGGAGGGCGCGCAGCCCGACCGCGTCCGCACCGAGATGACCCAGCTCGGCCTGCAGCCGGTCGAGTGGGGCGGCGACACCGAGTTCGTCAACGTCTCGGCGAAGACCCACCAGGGACTCGACGACCTGCTCGACACGATCATCGTCATGGCCGAGGTCGAGGAGCTGAAGGCCAACCCGAACGCGCCCGCCTCCGGCACCGTCATCGAGTCGAAGCTCGACCCGGGCCGGGGGCCCGTGGTGACGATCCTCATCAGCCGCGGCACGCTCGAGGTCGGCGACGCGCTCGTCGCGGGCGCCACCTGGGGCCGGGTGCGGGCGATGAGCGACTACAACGGCAACCGCATCAGCGCCGCACGACCCGGCGAGCCGGTCGAGGTGCTCGGCTTCGACGGCGTGCCCGAGGCCGGCGAGCATGTGCGCGCGGTCGAGCACGAGCGCCGCGCGCGACAGCTCGCGATGGAACGCGCCACCCGCCTGAAGGCGGAGTCGCTGGCCCGCGTCTCGAGCGGCAAGCGCGTCTCCCTGGAGAACATCTTCGGCTCCGACCTGCAGGAGCTGGGGCTCGTGCTGAAGGCCGACGTCGCGGGCTCGCTGGAGGCGATCGAGGACGAGATCGCCAAGCTGCCGCAGGAGGAGGTGTCGGTCAACGTCATCCGCCGCGCGGTCGGCGCGGTCACCGAGTCCGACGTGATGCTCGCCGCCGCCTCGGACGCGATCATCCTCGCCTTCAACGTGCGCCCGGTCGGGGACGCGCGCGCCGTCGCCGAGCGCGAGGGCGTCGAGATCCGCGCCTACTCGGTCATCTACCGGGCGATCGATGAGCTGCGCCAGGCGATGCAGGGCATGCTCGCGCCTGAGGAGGTCGAGGAATCGCTCGGCAGCGCCGAGGTCCGGCAGACCTTCCGCGCCTCGCGGGTGGGCACGATCGCGGGCTCCTACGTCACCGACGGCACGATCACGCGCGGCTCCAAGGTCCGCCTGGTGCGCGACGGGACCGTCATCTGGGACGGCGAGATCGCCTCGCTGCGGCGCTTCAACGACGACGTCCGCGAGGTCACCTCCGGCTACGAGTGCGGGATCGTGCTCCGCGACTACGCCGACGTCAAGGAGGGCGATGTGCTTGAGACGTACACCACCCGTCAGGTCGAGCGCGAGCTCACCTGACGCCGGGTGGGCGGGGACCGCCTCCCCTCCCGATGAGCAGCGGCGGCTACATCGCGGTGATGGTCATCCACCTGCACTTCCCCGACGCCGGGTCGCTGAAGGCCAAGCGCCAGCGGCTGAACTCGATCAAGGCCCAACTGCGCACCCGGCTGCGCGTGTCCGCCGCCGAGACCGACCACCAGGACAGCTGGCAGCGGGCGACGCTCACCGCCGCGCTCGTCGGGCCGAACCTGCGCGCGCTCGGTGCGGCCGCCGACGAGGCCGAGCGGTTCGTGCTCTCGCGCCACCCGGAGGGCGCCCGGTTCGAGCGCTACGTCGTCTCGGTGGAGGACCTGCGTTGAGCTCCGCCTCAGGATCCGGGGGATAGGATGCGCGGAGGCAGAATGCGCCGCGTCGACGAGGCCATGCGGATGGTCCTCTCGGACGCGATCGCCACCGACCTCAAGGACCCCCGCGTCGGATTCGTGACCGTCACCGCCGTCAAGACCAGCCCGGACCTCAGGCACGCCCGCGTGTACGTGAGCGTTCTCGGCGACGAGGCCGAGCGGGCCGCGTCGATCGAGGGGCTGCGCTCGGCGCACGGCTACCTGCAGCGCCGTCTCGCCGGGGAGCTCACGCTCAAGCACACGCCGACGCTCGCCTTCGAGTACGACGAGTCCGTCGACCGGGGGATGCGGATCACCGCGCTGCTCGACCAAGTGGGAGATCGCGATCCGCGAGGGAGTCGGAGCGATCTCCAGGCTGCTCCCGAGGCTCAGGAGGGGGAGGGCGAAGCAGGATGACACACGCCGCCGACTTTCGGGCGAGGCAGGATGCCGAGCGGAGGCGATCGGCGTGAGCGAGGCGGTCGCCGATCGCTCGCGCGCGCGGCGCGCCGAGGTTTTGCGCGAGCTCCGCGAAGCCGACAAGCTCGTCGTCGTCACTCACGAGAACCCGGACGGCGACGCGCTCGGGTCGCTCGTCGCGATGCAGGCGATCCTCGCCGAGATCGGCAAGGACTGCCTGATGTTCATCGCCCAGTGCGACCTGCCGCTTCCCCAGGAGTACACGTTCCTGCCGCTGCAGAACCTGATCACCGAGCCGCCCGCGGACCTCGCCGAGCGCACGCTCGTGTTCCTCGACTGCGGCAACCTCGAGCGCAACCCCGCGGAGGCGTTTCGGGCGCCCGACATCCACATCCTCAACATCGACCACCACCACGACAACACCCGGTTCGGCACGGTCAACCTCGTCGTCGACGCGGCCTCGTGCACCGCCGAGATCGTGTGGGAGCTCATGCACGAGCTCGGGGTCGAGCCGAGCCCGACGGTCGCCGAGGCGCTCTACGTCGGGCTGATCACCGACACCGGTCGCTTCATGTATGAGAACACCGGACGGACCGCGCACCTCATGGCCGCCGACCTGATCGACGCCGGCGTCGACGTCCACGCGGTCTACCGGCGGGTCTACGAGGGCATGCCCTACGGCAAGCTTGCCCTGCTCGCGCGGGGGCTGGCGAACGTCGAGCGCTACGACGGCGGCCGGCTGACGATGAGCGCGCTCACCGCCACCGACTTCTCGGACTCAGAGGCCGAGGAGAGCTTCTCGGAGGGCGTCATCGACCATCTGCGCGCGGTCGAGGGCACGCAGATCGCGGCGCTCGTCCGCGACCGCATCGGCCACCCGGACGCCGGCCACATGCGCAAGGTCTCGCTGCGCTCGGGCAACGACAAGATCGACGTGTCGGTGATCGCCCGCGCCCAGGGGGGCGGCGGCCATAAGCAGGCCGCCGGGTTCTCGACCGCGCTCTCCCACGACGAGCTCGTGCAGTTCCTGCGCGAGCAGCTCGCAGCCCAGCTGAACTGACCGCGATGGACGGCGGAGATCGGGTCCCGCCCACCGGGATCTCGCCCACCCGGGTCCCGCCCACCGGGATCTCGCCGTCCGGCGACGCCGGGGCCGCCGCCGGCCCTCCATCCCAGGGCGACTACGTGCTCGTCTGCGACAAGCCCGCCGGCGTCACCTCGCACGACGTCGTCGCACGGATCCGCCGCCGGCTCCCGCGGCGCACGAAGGTCGGCCACGCCGGCACGCTCGACCCGTTCGCCACCGGCCTGTTGCTCGTGCTCGTCGGCCGCGCCACCCGCGCCCAGCGGTTCCTCATGGCCCTCCCCAAGCGCTACGAGGTCGTCGCCCGCTTCGGCGCGTGCTCCAGCACGGGGGACCCCGAGGGGGAGATCACCGAGACCGGGGTGGTGCCGACCGGCGACCTGCCGCTCCCGACCGGCCGGATCCGCCAGCGCCCGCCCGCGCACTCGGCCGTCAAGGTCGCCGGGCGCCGCGCCTACGCGCTCGCGCGCGCCGGCGAGACGGTGGAGCTGCCCGAGCGCGACGTGACCGTCACGCGCTTCGAGGAGCGCTGGCGCGACGGCGATCACCGCGGGTTCGTGATCGAGTGCTCGAGCGGCACGTACGTGCGCTCGCTCATCGCCGATCTCGGGGACGCGTACTGCCTGGAGCTCCGCCGCACCGCCGTCGGTCCGTTCGACGTCGAACAGGCGGACGACTCCTCGCCGATCCCGCTGCCCGACGCGATCTCGTTCCTGCCCGCGGTGCGGCTTGGTGCCGAGCAGGGACGACGCGTCGCCCAGGGGCAGCGGCTGGCGCTGTCGGCTGCGCCGGCGGCGGCGGTGCGGATCCTCGACCCGGAAGGGCTCGTCGCGCTCGGTGAGCTGCGGGCGACGGAGGAGCCGGGGACGGCGCTGCTCACGCCGACGGTGGGGCTGCGCGGCTGACCCCGGCGGCCGGCGGGACCGCCCCGCTGAACCGGCCGGTCGGTGGGGCCGCGCTGACGCGGCTAGGCTGTCGCGGCGATGCAGGTCACCCAGCTCGCAGACGTCGCGCCACGCCCGCGGCGGGTGGCCGTCGGGGAGTTCGACGGCGTGCACCTCGGCCATCGCGAGGTGATCGCCGGGTCGGACACGGTGCTCACGTTCGACCCCCACCCGCTGAGCGTCGTCGCCCCCGCGCGGGCGCCGCGGCTCATCACCCCGCTCGAGATCAAGGCCGAGCTCGTTGCCTCGCTCGGCGTCTCAGAGCTGGTCGTGATCCCGTTCGACGGGGAGTTCGCCGCCCGCTCTCCGGAGGCGTTCGTCGACGAGATCCTCGTCGGGCGCCTGCAGGCCACCCATGTCTCGGTCGGCGAGAACTTCCGCTTCGGCCACGACCAGCGGGGCGACACCGCGATGCTCTGCGCGGACGCGCGGTTTCGCACCAGGGTCGTGCGTTTGGTGGAGGTCGAGGGCGAGATCGTCTCCTCGAGCCACATCCGCGCGCTCGTCGAGGCCGGCGAGGTCGACATCGCCGCGCGCTTTCTCGGCGCCCCGTTCCAGCTGCGCGGCGAGGTCGTCCACGGCGACAAGCGCGGGCGGGAGCTCGGTTTTCCGACCGCGAACCTCGTGCCCGACGAGTCGCTCGTCTGCCCCGGCCACGGCGTCTACGTCGCGCGCAGCGGCGAGGCGTGCGCAGCCGTCAACGTCGGCGTGCGCCCGACGTTCGGCATGGGCCTCTCGCTGCTCGTCGAGGCCTACCTGCTCGACACGACCGCCGAGCTGTACGGCACGGAGTTGCGGCTCGAGTTCCTCACCCGCCTGCGGGGCGAGCGCCGCTTCGACAGCGCCGAGGCGCTCGTCGCCCAGATGCACGAGGACGTCGCCGCGACGCGCGCCTGGTGGGCCACCCACGTGGGGTGACCCTGCTAGCCTCACCGGCCGCATGTCACTGACCCAGGAGCGCAAGCAGGAGCTGATCGCCAAGTTCGGCGACAGCCCGACCGACACCGGCAAGACCGAGGTGCAGGTCGCGCTGCTCACCGAGCGGATCAACGAGCTCACCCAGCACCTGCGCACCCACCGCAAGGATCACTCCTCGCGCCGGGGCCTGCTGATGCTCGTCGGCCGCCGCCGCCGGTTCCTCAACTACCTGCAGCACGAGGACCTCGAGCGCTACCGCACGGTCATCCGCGAGCTCGGCCTGCGGCGTTGATCCAGACCGGGACCGAGGTTCCGGACTTCACCCTGCGGCGCGAGGACGGCAGCGCGTTCACGCCCGCGGACCTCGAGGGGCGCCGGACGGTCCTCGTCTTCTATCCGTACGCGTTCAGCCCGGTGTGCACCGACCAGCTGCAGCTCTACGAGGAGGTGCGGGAGGAGCTCGCCGCCCAGGGGGCGACGCTCGTTGCCGTCTCCTGCGACGCGACCTACTCGCAGGCGGCGTTCCGGCGCTCGCTCGGTGTCTCGATCGAGCAGCTCTCGGACTTCGAGCCCAAGGGGGCGACCTGCAGGGCGTTCGGCGTCTACCACGACGCGGGGATGCCCGAGCGCGCGCTCGTGCTCGTCGGCCCTGATCGGGTCGTCGAGTGGAGCTGGATCGGCGAGCATCCCGGCGTGCTGCCGGGCGCGAACCTCATCTTCGACGCGCTCGCCGCCCGGCCGGCCTGAGCGGCTCCGGGATGGCGGATTCCGGCTCGGCTCCCGCGGTGCCGCCGGATCCAGGCTCGGCTCCCGCGGTGCCGGATCCAGGCTCGGCTCCCGCGGTGCCGCCGGATCTCCGCTCGGCGCCCGCACCCCGCGTCGATCCCGCCGTCGACCACGTCCGCGGGCCGGCGGCGGCGCCGCTCGTCGTGCTCTACGCCGACTTCGAGTGCCCCCACTGCGCGGCGCTCCACGCCCGTCTGCACGCGCTGGCGCTCCGCATCTGCTTCCGCCACTTCCCGGTGCGCGCGAGCCATCCGCGCGCCTGGCCGGCGGCCCAGGCGGCCGAGGCGGCGGCGCTCCAGGGGCGGTTCTGGGAGATGCACGACGCGCTCTTCGCCGACCCGGCGCGGCTCGAGGATCCCCACCTGTGGGAACGGGCGCGCGCGCTCGGGCTTGACGTCGAGCGCTTCGACGCCGACCGGCGCTCGGACGCGGTCGTGGCCCGCGTGCGCACCGACTTCCACGGCGGCGTGCGTGCGGGGGTCGTGACGACCCCGACGGCGTTTCGCGCCGCGTCCGGCGGAGCGCTCGAGCCGATCGACCGCGAGGGGCTGCTCGCGCTCGGCGCCTGATCGCCCCCGCCGGCCGGGCGCCCCCGGCGGCCGGGCGCCCCCGGCGGCCGAGCGCCCTCGCGGGCGAACGCCCGCCCGGGTTCGTCACAGACCCTGCGCTGGAGACGGCGATTGCGCCATATCCACGGGCGCCGCGGCCGCCAGGCCGGTGCGACCCGGGTGGTTCCGCGCGCGTCGCTCAGCCGGCGACGCGCTCGGGGTCGCCGAGCGCGCGCTCGGCCGCCTCCGGGTGACGGGCCGCCACCGCGCAGTCGAGGTCCTGGGCGCAGGGCGCCGCGCCGGTGAGCGGGACGTCGTCGGCGTGCGGGGTGAGCGCCGCCTTGACGAGCTCCAGCTGCCGACGGCCGATATCCGGCGGCAGGCCCGGGAACAGGCGCTGCACCTCGCAAACGCCCTTGACCGCGAGCATCACGTCGACGCCGCTCACGTCGGAGCGGATCGCGCCCGCCGCCTGCGCGCGGGCGAGGATCTCGCCGAGCACGCCGAGCATCTCGTCGTGCGCCTCGCGGATCTCCGGGTAGGCGATCCAGTCCCCGGCGAGCGCCTCGAACAGCGCCCGGTCGCCCTCCTGGCGCTCCAGCGCCTCGTCGATGAGTGCGAACGCGCCGGCGGCCGGATCGTCGCCCGCGAGCAGCGCGCGGCCGCGCGCGATCGACTCGCGGATCCGTTCGACGACGACCGCGACGACGAGCGCGTCCTTGGAGGGGAAGTTGCGGAACAGGGTTCCGCGCCCGACACCGGCGCGCTCGGCGATTTCGCCGACACCGACCTCGAGGCCGCGCTCGCGAAACAGGTCGGTGGCGGCCTCGATGAGGCGCTGCCGGTTGCGCTCGGCGTCGGCGCGCAGCCGTCTGGGCTGGTCGTCCATCTCGTGACGATTGTGGCACGCCGGCCGCGCGGGATCCCGCGGCCGGCGCACGCTTGTCATCCGCCCGACGGCGCCTGGTGCGGGCGTCCGCCGTGTCCGGACGCCTCCATCAGGTGCCGACCGTCACGGCATTGCCGGAGCGGATCTCGGCCTCGACCTCGGCCACGTGCGAGCGGCGCAGCGTGAACGCGAGCAGTCCGGCCCCGATGAACAGCATGATCGCCGCCGCCAGGAACGCGACGTGATAGCCGTCGACGCGCGCGGTGAGCGGCGCCGTCGCGGCGCGCAGCAGGTGGCTCGTGCGGCTCGCCGCGAGCGTCGAGAGGATCGCCAGCCCGAGCGAGCCGCCGACCTGCTGGGCGACGTTGAACAGGCCCGAGGAGAGCCCCGCGTCCTGCGCGGGGATCCCGCTCGTCGCGAGCAGCGTCACCGGGACGAACGCGACGCCGAGCCCGAACGCGAGCGGCAAGAGGCCCGTGAGCAGGTCCGAGGCGTAGTGGCCGTGCACCGGCAGGCCGGTGAGCACGAGCAGCCCGAGGCCGGCGATCGCGATCCCGACGGTCGCGACCGCGCGCACCCCGACGCGGCCGATCAGCGCCTGCGCGAGCCCCGAGCCGATCATGATCCCGCCGGTCACCGGCAGGAACGCGAGGCCCGCCTTCAGCGGGCTGTAGCCGAGGATCTCCTGCACATACAGGGAGGCGAAGAAGAACATCCCGAACATGCCGGAGGCGACGAACAGGAGCGCGCCGTCGCCGACGGCGAGCGAGCGGATCCTGAAGATCCCGAGCCGCATGAGCGGCGTCGCCGAGCGGCGCTCGATGACGACGAAGATCGCGAGCAGTGCGAGGCCGATCGCGAACGTGATGATTGAGTGCGCCGAGCCCCAGCCGTAGCTCTGGGCCTTGACGATGCCGTACACGATCGCGATCAGCCCGCCGGTGACGGTCACCGCGCCGGCGATGTCGTAGGCGCGCCGCGCCTGCTCCAGGCGCGACTCGGGCACGAACCGCGCCGCCAGCGCGACCGCGAGCACGCCGACCGGCACGTTGACGAAGAACACCCAGCGCCAGGACGCGATGTCGGTGAGCACGCCCCCGAGCAGCAGGCCGACGGCCGAGCCGCCGGCGGCGATCGCCGACCAGATGGCGAGCGCACGGGTGCGCTCACGCCCCTCGGGGAATGTCGTGGTGACGATCGCGAGCGCGGCGGGGGAGACGAGCGCCCCGCCGAGCCCCTGCAGGCCGCGGCCGGCGATCAGCATGCCGGAGGTCTGGGCGAGGCCGTTGAGCAGCGAGGCGGCGGAGAAGAGGACGACGCCCGCGACGAACAGTCGCCGGCGTCCGAGCAGGTCGGCGAGGCGCCCGCCGAGCAGCAGGAAGCCACCGAACACGAGCGTGTAGCCGTTGACGATCCACTGCAGGTTCGCGGCGGAGAAGTGCAGGCCGCGCTGCACCGAGGGCAGGGCGATGTTCACGACCGTGATGTCGAGCACGACCATGAACTGGGCCAGGCAGGCGATGACGAGGACGAGCCACGGGCTGAAGGCGCGGCGCGATGACGGGGGCGAGGTGGCGATGGCGCTCACGAGGCGAACTCCTTGACGATGGGTGACGGTCGAGCGGCTATAAATGGACTTGAAGGTCCGCTTAGCCTAGCACGAACCGGACCGTGTGGTCCGCTTGAAGCCTGCGGCGGACCGGAGGGTCCGCTTCGTGACCGAGCCGTCGAAGCGCCTTGATCGCCGGTAGCGGCTAGCATCTCGCACGTTCGGAACGAAACGAAGCGAAACGATGCACTCCGCCGACCGAAGGGCGGAGCAGAAGGGACGAACTGAATATGTCCGACGCCGCAGTCACGCGCGTCTCCGTCGAGGTCGAGGGGAAGCAGATCTCCTTCGAGACCGGCAAGCTGGCCAAGCAGGCCTCCGGCGCCGTCGTCGTCCAGGCGGGCGAGACGATGGTCCTCTGTACCGCCACCGCGGGCAACCTCCGCGATGTCGACTTCCTGCCGCTCACCGTCGATGTCGAGGAGCGCATGTACGCCGCCGGGAAGATCCCCGGCTCGTTCTTCAAGCGCGAGGGTCGCGCGGGCGAGAAGGCGACGCTCACCGCGCGCCTCATCGACCGCCCGATCCGCCCGCTGTTCCCGAAGGGCTGGCGCCGTGAGACCCAGCTCGTCGCGCTGCCGATGTCGGTCGACCACGTCAACCCGTACGACATCCTCGCGATGAACGGCGCCTCCGCGGCGCTGATGGTCTCCAACGTGCCGTTCCCCGGCCCCGTCGGCGCGGTCCGCGTCGGCAAGATCGACGGCAACTTCGTCGTCAACCCCGCCGAGGAGGACCTCGAGGACAACACCGACCTCGACCTCATCGTCGCCGGCACCGAGGACGCGATCCTGATGGTCGAGGCGGGGGCGAACGAGATCCCCGAGGCCGAGGTCCTCGACGCGCTCGACATCGCCCACGACGCGATCAAGCGGCTCTGCGCCGCCCAGTGGGAGCTGCAGGAGAAGGCCGGCAAGGAGAAGGACGAGGTCGAGATCCCGACCGTCCATCCCGACCTCTACGAGCAGATCAAGGGCTCGCACGGCGCCGCGCTCGACGCCGCCACCCAGGTGGTCGACAAGCTCGAGCGCCAGGAGGCGACGAAGGCGGTCGAGGAGGCCGTGCTCGAGCAGTACTCCGGGGACCCGAACGCCGAGACCTACGCCGAATACCGCGCGAACGCCCAGCGGGCGTTCGACAAGCTCGAGTCGACGCTCATCCGGGAGCGGATCGCCGTCCAGAAGAAGCGCCCGGACGGCCGCGGCACCGATGAGATCCGGCCGCTCTCGATCGAGGTCGGGGTCGCGCCGCGCACGCACGGCTCCGCGCTGTTCACGCGCGGTCAGACGCAGGCGTTCTCGGTCGCCACGCTCGGCACCACGCGCGAGGAGATGCGCCTGGACACGCTCGGGCTCCAGACGAGCAAGTACTACTTCCACCACTACAACTTCCCGCCGTTCTCGGTCGGGGAGGCGGGCTTCATGCGCGGCCCCAAGCGGCGCGACATCGGCCACGGCGCGCTCGCCGAGCGTGCGCTCGTGCCGATGATCCCGTCGCTCGAGGAGTTCCCGTACACGATCCGGGTCGTGTCGGACATCCTCGAGTCGAACGGGTCGAGCTCGATGGCGAGCGTGTGCGGCTCGACGCTGTCGCTGATGGACGCCGGCGTGCCGATCAAGGCGCCGGTCGCCGGCATCGCGATGGGCCTCATCAAGGAGGGCGACGACTACGTCATCCTCACCGACATCGCCGGCGTCGAGGATCACCTCGGCGACATGGACTTCAAGGTCGCCGGCACGCGGGACGGGATCACCGCCCTGCAGATGGACATCAAGATCACGGGCGTCACGTTCGAGATCATGCGCGACGCGCTCGCCCAGGCCCGCGTCGCCCGCGAGTACATCCTCGGCGAGATGGCCAAGGTGATCGACACGCCGCGGTCGGAGCTCTCGAAGTACGCACCGGGCATTGCCTCGGTGCAGATCGACCCCGAGAAGATCGGCCTGCTGATCGGCAAGGGCGGCGAGACGATCCGCGCGCTCCAGGAGGAGTTCGAGTCCCAGATCGACGTCAACGACGAGGGCATGGTGCTCGTCTACGCCGCCGATCGCGAGCGCGGGGACGCGCTCGTGGAGCGGATCCGCTCGATGACCAAAGAGGTCGAGGTCGGCGACCAGTTCACCGGCCGGGTCGTCAAGACGACCCAGTTCGGCGCCTTCGTCGAGCTCACGAAGGGCACCGACGGCCTGCTGCACATCTCAAACGTCGCGCCCGGCAAGCGGATCGGGACGGTCGAGGAGGTGCTCGGCAAGGGCGACGAGCTCGCGGTGACCGTCGTCGAGGTCGATCGCGAGCGGGGCCGCATCGGCCTGCGGCTCACGGTCGATCCGGAGATCCAGGGCAAGTCCCCCGACGAGCTGCGGGAGATCGCGGCCGCCGAGGCGAGTCGGCCCCGGGGTGGCGGCGGTGATCGCGGAGGACGCGGCGACCGCGGCGGCCGCGGACGCGACCGTGACCGCGGTGGACGCGGCGATCGCAACGGCGGCGAGCGGGGCCGGGTGCGCGACCGCGACCCCGAGCGCGCGTGAGCGCCGGTCCCCTCCCGGATCGACGGACCAGCCCGGACGTGGCGTGGAGAACACTCACCGCCTGACGACGCTTGAGTCGGGCGTGCGGATCGTGACGGAGGCGATGCCCTCCGTCCGATCCGTGTCGCTCGGCCTGTGGATCGGCACCGGCTCGCGGTATGAGTCCGACGCCCAGGCGGGCCTCTCGCACCTGCTTGAGCACCTGCTGTTCAAGGGGACGGCGCGCTACGCGTCGCTCGAGATCGACCAGATCTTCGACGCGATGGGCGCCGAGCTGAACGCGGGGACCGGCAAGGAGACGACCTCGGTCTACGCGCGCGTGATCGACGAGCACCTCGTCGACGCGTTCGACGTGATGGCCGACATGGTGTTCCACCCGGCGCTCACCGAGATCGACTCCGAGCGGGAGGTGATCCTGGAGGAGATCGCGATGTACGAGGACGACCCCCAGGAGAAGGTCTTCGACATCCTCGGCGAGGCGATGTTCGGAGCCGATCCCCTCGGCCGCGCGATCATCGGCCGCGCCGACGTCATCTCCGGCACCCCCTCCGAGGAGATCGCGGCCTTCCACGCCGAGCGCTACCAGGCGGGCAACGTCGTCATCGCCGCGGCCGGGGCGGTCGACCACGACGCGTTCGTCGCGATGGCGCGGGAGCGCCTGGCCGACCTGTCCTCGTACCGGTCGGTGTGGGCGCCTGCGCCGGTGAGCGCCGCCGCGCCCGCCGCCCACTTCGAGCGCAAGGACACCGAGCAGTACCACGTCTGTCTCGGCGCCGTCGGGCTCTCGCGCCATGACGAGCGCCGCTTCGCGCTGCGCGTGCTCGACACGATCTTCGGCGGCACATCCTCGAGCCGCCTGTTCCAGGAGGTGCGCGAGGAACGCGGCCTCGCCTATGCCGTCTACTCGTTCACGAGCGGCTACCGCGACACCGGCCAGGTCGGCCTGTATGTCGGCACGCGCGCCGACAACCTCGCGCCGGCGATGGCGGTCGTCGGCTCCGAGCTCGCGCGGCTCCGCCAGTCTCCGGCGAGCCGGGACGAGCTGCGGCGCGCCAAGGAGAACCTCAAGGGCCGCGTCGTGCTCGCGCTCGAGTCGACCGGCGCGCGCATGAACCGGCTCGGCTCGGAGATCCTCGCCGGCGAGCCGCTGCTCACGCTCGACGAGGTGACCGAACGGATCGACGCCGTGACGCTCGACGACCTCACCGAGCTCACCGCCGAGCTATGGGCCCCGGAGCGGGTCTGCGCCGCCGGCATCGGCCCCGACCGCACGCATTTCGAGGCGGCGCTCGCCGAGGCGGCTCCCGAGCTCGCCGGCGCGGCCGTGCGGGGACGCTGAGCGTGGCCGAGCCGTTGAAGGTGGCCGTCGCCGGCGCCGCCGGGCGGATGGGCGCCACCGCCTGCGGGGCGGTCGACGCCGCGCCCGACATGGAGCTCGTCGCGCGTGCGGACCCGGCGCTCGGGGTCACGGTCGCCGAGGCGCTCGCCGCCGGCCCCGACGTGATGATCGACTTCACCGTGCCGGACGCGGTCGTCGGCAACGCACGCGCGGCGGTGGCCGCGGGCGTGCACGTCGTGATCGGCGCGACCGGCTTCGAGCACTCGGCGCTCGATGACCTGCGCGGCGCGTCCGGGAACGTGTTCGTCGCGCCGAACTTCGCCGTCGGGGCGGTGCTCATGATGCGCTTCGCGGCAGAGGCCGCCCGGCACCTCGCGAAGGCCGAGATCGTCGAGCTTCACCACGACCGCAAGCTCGACGCCCCGAGTGGGACGGCCGCCCGCACCGCGCAGCTCATGGCGGAGGCCTCGGGGCGCGAGGTGCCGATCCACTCGGTGCGCCTGCCGGGCCTCGTCGCCCACCAGGAGGTGATCCTCGGCGACGTCGGCCAGACGCTCACGATCCGCCACGACTCGATCGACCGCGAGTCGTTCATGCCGGGGGTGCTGCTCGCGGTGCGGCGGGTGGGCTCGCTGCCGAACTCGCCGACCGTCGGGCTCGAAGCATTGCTGTTCGATGAGTGAGCGCGGGCTCGCGCTGTCATTGGAGCGCCCGCTGCGCACCGGGCGCCTCGTGCTCCGGGGGTTCGAGCCCGCCGACGCCGAGGCGATTCACGCCTATCGCTCGCTGCCGGAGGTGGCGCGCTACGTGCCGTTCGCGCCGATGGACCAGGCGCTCATCGCCGAGCGGCTCGCGGGGCCGTGGGCGCGCCGGCGGGCGACCGTGGAGGACGGCTTCCTGGTCGTCGGGATCGAGCGCCTCGACACCGGCGAGCTCATCGGCGACCTCACGCTCATGCTCACGAGTGCCGAGCATTGCGGCGGCGAGATCGGCTGGCTGCTGCACCCCGCCCACGGCGGCCACGGCTACGCGACCGAGGCCGCCCGCGCCGGTCTCGACCTCATGTTCGATGCCGGCGTGCACCGGGTGACCGCGCGCGTCGACGCGCGCAACACGGCGTCGCTGCGGCTGTGCGAGCGACTCGGGATGCGCCGCGAGGCGGTGCTCGTGGAGAACGAGTGGTTCAAGGGAGAGTGGAGCAACGAGGTCGACTACGCGCTGCTCGACCGCGAATGGGCCGGCTTATCGGCGCGATGAGCGAAACGACTTGAGGGCGACCGGCGGGCCGTGCAGGATGGCGACCCGTTCCCAATCAGACCCAGTTCACCCGTAGAGACCGGGTTCTCCGGGTTCTCACCCATCGCCACTCGTCCAGTCCACGCAGGATTCCGGACGTCTCACAGGAGGGCAGGCCCATGAGCCTCATCAAGATCACCGACGACCGATTCGCCTCAGAGGTGCTCGAGTCCGAGCAGCCCGTGCTCGTTGACTTCTGGGCGGCGTGGTGCCCGCCCTGCCGGAAGATGGACCGCGTGCTCGCGGAGATCGCCGAGGAGCGCGATGATCTGCGCATCGTCAAGCTCGACGTGGAGACCGAGCAGCGCACGGGCGCGCGGTACGGCGTGCTCGCGATGCCGACGCTGATCCTGTTCTCCGCAGGCAGCGAGGTGCTCCGGCTCGTCGGCGCGCGGCCGCGGCACCGGCTGCTGTCCGAGCTGGAGGACGCGCTTGCGCTCGCGTAGCGCCGCCGGACTCGCGGCCGCGTAGCGTCTCCCGTCATGGAGCTTCGCCAGCTGCGCTACTTCGCCGCGGTCGCGCGCCACCGCCACTTCGGTCGCGCCGCCGAGGAGCTGTACGTCACGCAGTCGGCGCTCTCACAGCAGGTCGCTCGCCTCGAGGAGGAGCTCGGGCTCGCGCTCGCGCTGCGCACCTCCCGCGGAGTCGAGCTCACACCCGCCGGCGCCGAGCTCCTGGAGCACGCGGACGAGATCCTCGGTCGCATCGAGCGTGCGCGGGCCGCGATCGACGCCCATGCCGGCGCGGTCCGTGGCGCCGCCCGGCTGGCCAGCACCGCCCATGATGCGGGCGGGCTCGCGGGCGGAGTGGCCGCCTTCCACGCCGCGCATCCCGGCGTGCGGCTGTCCGTGCGGCTCGTCCCGGCCGCCGAGGCGGTCGCCCTGACCGTGACCGGAAGCGTCGACGTCGCGGTGGTGGGCGTCCATGGCGACGTGCCACAGGTGGCGCCCGGCCTCTGCGCCGAGACGCTGCGCGAGGAGGAGCTCGTGATCGCCGGCGCCCCCGGCAGCGCTCTCGCCGGCGAGAACGTCGTCACGATCGAGACGCTCCGCGGCGCGCCGCTCCTGCTGCCCGCGCGGGGCACCGCCGTGCGAGCGGCCGTCGACGCGTGGTGCCAGCGCGCCGGTTTCAGCCCGCTGCCGGTCGTCGAGACCGACGACCCGCGGCTGATCCGCGCGCTCGTCGCCCGCGGGCTCGGGCTCACGGTGCTGCCGCCGTCCTGGCTCGACGGTCCCGGGAATGAGCTCGCCAGCGCACGCCTCACGAGCGACGCGGGCGGCGGCGGGCCGGTCCACCGGCTCGTGCTGCTCCGAGCCTGCGACCGGCGGCTCACGCCGGTCGGCCGGCTGCTGGTCGAGCACCTGAGCGCGGCCCTGGGCGGCGGTCAGGCAGGCGGCGGCCACTCGGGCGGCGGCGGCCAGGCCGACGGAAGGTCGACGATCGGCGGCCGGTCGGCGTAGACCTCCTGCGGCGAGTCGGACTCGCGCTCGACCGCCGCGCCGTGGCGGGCGGCGGTCGGGTCCGGCAGGTAGCGGATGCCCTTGCCCGGGGTGCGCGTGCCGTACATGAGGATCGCGCACGGCCCTGAGCCGGCGCCGACCGTGATGTGCGCCGTCCCGGGCGGGGAGTGCAGGTAGTCCCACGGGCCCGTCCGGTGCTCCTCGCCCTCCACGACCGCCACGCATTCGCCGCTCAGCACGAGGAACCCCTCGAGGTCGCCCTCGGCGTGGTAGTCGCCCGGCCACAGGATGTGGACCCCGATTCCGAGCCGGTCGGAGGGCTCGGGGCCGCTCTCGAACGTCGTGTACGCGCCGCCGCCGGGGAAGCCCCGCCAGCGCGTCTGCGCGAGGTTGAGGATGTACCAGCCCTCGTCGGCGGGCTGCAGACCGGTGTCGGTCCGCTCCAGGCGCGCCTCGTCGGTCATGCCGCCGCCACGCGTCTGCGGTTGCTCACACCCGCTCCTCCACGGCCGTGACCTCGGGGATCAGGTCCGCCACCGAGTCGAGCACCCGGCTGGCCCGGTAGGGATGGCGGTCGGCGTCCTCCCGGGTGGTCGAGCCGGTGAGCACGAGCACGGTGTGCATGCCGGCCTCAAGGCCGCTGATCACGTCGGTGTCCATGCGGTCGCCGATCATCGCCGCTGACTCGGAGTGGGCGTCGATCGCGTTGAGCGCCGAGCGCATCATCAGCGGGTTCGGTTTGCCGACGTAGTAGGGCTCGATCCCGGTCGCGCGGGTGATGAGCGCCGCCACCGCGCCCGTCGCCGGCACCGGCCCGTCGACCGAGGGGCCGCTCGGGTCGGGGTTGGTGGCGATGAAGCGGGCGCCGGCGGCGACGAGCCTGATCGCGAGCGTGATCCGCTCGAAGCTGTACGTGCGCGTCTCGCCGAGCACGACGTAGTCGGGCTCGCGCTCGGTGAGCGTGTAGCCGGCGGTGTGGAGCGCCGTGGTCAGCCCTGCCTCCCCGATCACGAACGCCGATCCGCCCGGCCGCTGGTCGTCGAGGAAGCGGGCGGTGGCGAGCGCCGAGGTCCAGATTCGCGACTCGGGCACCTCGATCCCGCTCGTGCGCAGCCGCGCGGACAGATCGCGCGGCGTGTAGATCGAGTTGTTCGTGAGCACGAGGAAGGGGATGTCGCGCTTGCGCAATCCCTCGATGAACTCGGCGGCCCCGGGGATCGCCCGGTCCTCGTGGACGAGCACGCCGTCCATGTCGGTCAGCCAGGCACGGATCTCGCGGTCGGCCATGGCGACATGGTGACGGATCTCGCGAGGGCGGGCATGCGGCGTCACACTGGGTCGCCATGAGCCTGTTGCGCACGCTTGCCGGAATCGTCGGCCCCGGGCACGTGCTGAGCGATGCGTCGCTGCGCGCCGGCTACGAGCGGGATTGGACCGGTCGCTGGCGAGGCGCGGCGCTCGCGGCTGTGCGCCCCGGGGACGTCGAGGAGGTCGCCGCGGTCGTGCGCGCCTGCGCAGCGACGGGGGCGGCGATCGTCACCCAGGGTGGGAACACGGGCCTGGTCGGCGGCGGCGTGCCGCGGCCGGCGAGCGGTTCCGATGCCGTCGGCGAGCGGCCCCAGGTCGTGCTCTCGACGACCCGTCTTGACGCGGTCGCCGGGGTCGACACGGCGACCGCGCAGCTGCAGGCGGGCGCCGGGACGGCGCTCGCCGACGCCCGGCGCGCCGCCCGCGCCGCCGGGCTCGACCTCGCGCTCGATCTCGCCGCTCGCGACGCGGCGACGCTCGGCGGGCTCGTCGCCTGCGACGCCGGTGGCCTGCGGGCGCTCCGGCACGGCACCGCGCGCCGGCAGCTGGCGGGCGTCGAGGCGGTGCTCGCCGACGGGAGCGTCGTCCGCAGCCGCATGGGCGGGCTCGTCAAGGACACCGCCGGCTACGACCTCGGCGCGCTGCTTGCGGGCTCGGAGGGCACGCTCGGGGTGATCACCGCCGTGCGCTGGTCGCTCGCGCCGCGCCGGGACGCGCGCGCGGTCGCGCTCGTCGCCCTCGAGCGGGTCGAGGAGGCGGTCGGCCTCGTGCGCGCTCTGCGGCCACGGCTGCCGTCGCTCGAGCTGTGCGAGCTGATGGAGCGTGCCGGGGTCGAGCTCACCTGCGCCCACCTCGGCATACCCGAGCCCGGCCGCGGGTCACCGGTCTCCGTGCTGCTGGAGTGCGCGGCGCCGTCCGGGGATCCGCTCGTCGAGCTCGCCGACGCGCTCGACGCGGCGGGGGTGGGGGAGTGCGCGGTGAGCCCCGCCGACGCCGCCGGGCGCGAGCGCCTGCTGTCGATCCGCGACGGGCACGCGGACGCGATCGCCGCCCACGGAATGCCGCTCAAGCTCGACGTCGGCATGCCGCTCGACGCGCTCTCCGGGTTCTGGGAGGAGGTGCCGGCCGTGGTGGGGCGCCATGCGCCGTCCGCCCAGATCGTGCGCTTCGGCCACCTCGGCGACGGCAACCTCCATGTCAACGTGCTCGGGGTGGAGAGGGGCGCGGTGCGGGCGCTCGAGGACGACGTGCTCGAGCTCGTCGCCCGGCGCGGCGGCACGGTGAGCGCCGAGCACGGCATCGGCGTGCACAAGGTCCGACACCTGTCGCTCAGCCGCTCGCCGGACGAGCTGCGGGCGATGCGCGCGATCAAGCGGGCGCTCGATCCGGCGGGCGTGCTCAACCCGGGGGTGCTGCTCCCGGCCGAGAGCTGACCGGCGGCCCACTCGCGCGGGCAGGAGTGATGTCCCGGCGACCATTTCGTCGCGCGCGGCAACCGGCGGCCCACTCGCGCGGGCAGAAGTGATGGCCCGGCGAGCATTTCGTCGCGCGGCGGCAACCGGCGGCCCACTCGCGCGGGCCCGCCCGAGCTCAGCAGAGCAGCTCGACGCGGTTGCCCCACGGGTCGGCGGTGAAGAAGCGCGCGGCGACGCCCGGCAGTGGCTCGTCCCGACGGACCGGCGCCCCCGCGTGCTCGAGACGCTCCGTGAGCGCCCGGAGCGCCGCCTCGTCCCGCGCCCGGAGCGCCGGATGGGCCTTCCGCGCCGGCACGAAGCCCTCGGCGACCACACCGACGTGCAGGGCGGCGCCGCCCGCGAGCGCGAACCAGGCGCCGCCGCGGTCGGCGAGCTCCGCCGGCTTGGCGATCTCGCGCAGGCCGAGCAGTTCGCCGTAGAACGCGCGCGCCGCGGTCTCGCACCCAGGCGGCGCGGCGACCTGGACGTGGTCGAGCGCGAGTGGCTCGCCGGGCGTCACCGTCGCCGACCCGACGGTCGGGGGGAGCTTGTCCGCTGCGCATGCCCTCTCCGGTAGCGTTCCGCGGCCATGTCAGTCGAGATTAGGCCCGTCCGCGGCTTCCGCGACCTGAAGGCGTTCATCGACCTCCCCTACCGGCTGCACAAGCGCACGCCGTGGATCCCGCCGCTCAAGGAGGAGCGCTACCTGTTTCTCATCCGCCGCTGCAACGCGTTCTTCACCCACGGCGAGGCTGAGTACTTCGTCGCCCGCCGCGGCGGCCGGGTCGTCGGGCGGATCACCTCGCATATCGACCACGCCTACAACGACTTCCACGGTGGCCGCACCGGGATGTTCGGCTTCGTCGAGTTCGAGGACGACCAGGAGATCGTCGATGCGCTGCTGCAGACCGCGGAGGGGTGGCTGCGGGAGCGCGGGATCGAGCAGATGGTCGGCCCGATGGACTTCTCGATCAACGACGAGGGCGGCATCCTCATCGAGGGCTACGAGCTCGAGCCGCAGATCCGCCATCCCTGGCACCCGCCCTACTACCGCGTCCGGATCGAGCAGACGGGCCTCCGGAAGGCGATCGACAACTACAGCTGGAGCCTCGATGTCTCCAACCGCACGCGCCTGGACCCACGGCTGCCGCGGATCGCCGAGCGGGCGCGCACGAAGTACGGGGTGACGATCCGCAAGATGGAGCGGCGCACGCTGCGCCGCGACCTCGACGAGTTCGCGAAGGTCTACAACGCCGCCTGGGCGCACAACTGGGGGTTCGTGCCCTACTCGAAGGCCGACCTCGACATGTACTGGTTCGACCAGCAGCTCATCTACTCGCGCGAGTGGTACATGGTCGCCGAGATCGACGGGGAGACGGTCGGGATGGCGATCACGATCCCCGACGTCGCCCAGATCCTCAAGCTCATGCGCGGCCACTTCCTGCCGATCGGCTGGATCTTCTACGCGCTGCGCCACCGGATCATCGACCGCCTGCGCGTCGGGTTCCTCGGCGTGATGCCCGAGTACGAGCACACGGGTGTCGCCGCCGCGCTCTACATGGAGCACTTCGACGTCGCCGAGCGCGCGCGCGAGAAGCACGGCGAGGCGGGCTTCATCCTCGAGACGAACCACTCGATGAACCGCGCGCTTGCGGCGATGGGCGGCACGATCGTCAAGCGCTGGCGCCTGTACGAGCGCGCGCTCGTCTGAGCACCCCCGCGCGCTCGTGCCGGCGCCCCCCGCGCGCTCGTGCCGGCGCCCCCCCCGCGCTCGTGCGGGCGCCCCCGCGCGCTCGTGCGGGCGCCCCCCGGCGGGGGTCCGCCCTTCGACCCCCACACGCGTCCCCGGGCGCCGGGCGCCCTCCAGGGGTCCGCCCGCCGACCGGCCTGCTCCGCCGACAGTCCCACGCCGCGTCCCCTGCGATAATCGGTGCCAGTGCCCCTCGAGCTCGGAGCGATCAACACCGCGATGGTGACGCCGTTCGACGCGCGCGGCCGCGTCGACGAGGAGGCGGCGGTCGCGCTCATGCACCACCTCGTCGACCACGGCACCGAGGGTCTCGTCGTCTGCGGGACGACCGGGGAGGCCGCGACGCTCGACGACGAGGAGCACCTGCGGGTGATCGAGCTCGCCGTCCAGGAGATGAGGGGCACCTGCCCGGTCATCGCCGGCGTCGGCTCCAACGACACGCGCCACGCGGTCATGCTCACCGAGCGGGCGACGGCGATCGGCCCGGACGCGCTGCTCTCGGTCAACCCGTACTACAACCGCCCGAGCCGGCGCGGGATCGTCGCCCATTTCCGCGAGATCGTCCGCGCCACCGACCTGCCGATCGTGCTCTACAACATCCCGCAGCGGACCGGCTCCGACATGGGAAACGACCTGCTCGCCGAGCTCGCCCAGCTCGACCACATCGAGGCGGTCAAGCAGGCCAACCACGGGAACCTCGCGCCGATCGACGGCCTTTCGATCTACGCCGGCAACGACGACATGCTCGCCGACGTGCTCGACCTCGGGGAGCCGGGCGGGATCCTCACCGGCAGCCACCTGTTCGCCGCCGAGATGCGCCGCATGGTCGATGAGCCCGGGCGGCGTCGGGAGATCGACGCCTCGCTTCACGACGTGTATCGCGATCTTGCGATCGCGCCCGCGGCATGCTCGCTCAAGGCCGCGCTCAACCTGATCGGCGTGAGGGTGGGCGCGCCCCGGCTTCCCTACGTCGAGCTCGAGGAATCCGAGCTCGCGGTCATCCGGGCGCTGCTTGAGCGCCACGGCCTGCTGGCGCACGCGGCGTGAGCAGCTCCACTCTGCGCGTCCTGCCGCTCGGCGGCCTGGGCGAGATCGGCAAGAACATGACCGTGCTCGAGTACGAGGAGCGGATCGTCGTCGTCGACACGGGCCTGCGCTTCCCGACGGCCGACATGCTCGGGATCGACCTCGTGCTGCCCGACTTCGCCTACCTGCGCGAGCGCGCCGACCAGATCGAGGCGATCGTCATCACGCACGGCCACGAGGACCACCTCGGCGCGCTGCCCTGGGTGATCCGCGAGCTGCGGCGCGAGCTCGGCGGGGAACCCGGACCCCCCGTCTACGGTGGGCCGCTCACGGTTGCGATGGCCCGCTCCAAGCTCGACGAGCACAACCTCCGCGACGTCGAGCTCCACGACGTCCCCGCGGGCGAGGAGATCGACGCCGGGCCGTTCACGCTCGAGCTCATCCACATGACCCACTCGATCCCGGACTCCTGCGCGGTGGCGGTGACCACCGACCTGGGAACGGTCCTGATCACCGGCGACTACAAGTTCGACCAGACGCCGGTCGACGGCGGCCCGGCGGACGTCGCGCGCCTCGCCGAGCTCGGCTCCGAGGGCGTGCTGCTGCTGTGCGGCGATTCGACGAACGCCGACCGGCCGGGGTTCTCGCCGTCGGAGCGGGGTGTCGGTCCCCACCTGCAGGAGGTGTTTGCGCGCGCCGAGGGGCGGATCGTCGTCACGAGCTTCGCCTCGAACATCCACCGCGTCCAGCAGGTCGTCGACGCCGCCGGCGCGCTCGGCCGGAAGGTCGCGCTCGTCGGGCGCTCGATGCGCAAGAACGTCAACATCGGGCGCTCGCTCGGGCACATCGAGGTCCCCGAGGGCATGCTCATCCAGCCCCACGAGATCGAGCAGTTCCCCGACCACCGGATCGTCGTGATCTCGACCGGCTCCCAGGGCGAGCCGCTGTCGGCGCTGCGCCGGATGGCCCACGACGACCACCGCCAGGTGTCGCTGCACGAGGGCGACACGGTCGTGTTCTCGGCGACGCCCATCCCCGGCAACGAGCGCGCGGTGGGCGAGACGATCGACCGGCTCTACCACATCGGCTGCGAGGTGATCACGCCGCGCGAGGCGCCGATCCACGCCTCCGGCCACGGCTACGCCGAGGAGCTGAAGCTCATGCTCAACCTCGTGCGGCCGCGCTACGTGATGCCGATCCACGGCGACCACAAGCGGATCCGCCTGCACGCGGCGCTCGCCGAGGCGGTCGGCATCCATCCCGACCGGATCTTCGAGTCCGAGAACGGGCTCCCGCTCGACATCACCGAAGCCGGCGCCTCGTTCTCGACGCCTGTGCAGTCCGGGATGATCTTCGTCGACGGGGTGAATATCGGCGACCCCGCCGACGTCGCGCTCCGCGACCGGCGGATGCTCTCCGACGACGGGATCTTCATCGTCGTGGCCACGATCTCCGAGCAGACCGGCGAGTCGGTCGTGCCGCCCGAGGTGATCTTCCGGGGCGTGCCGTTCGTCGAGCAGGGCGACGAGCTCGTCGCCGACATCCGGCACGCGGTCGAGGACTCGCTCGCCGAGGCGGCGCGCGAGGGCATCCGCGAGATCGACCTGCTCCAGGAGGAGCTCCACGACGACCTCGCGGCGTTCGTCTACGAACGGTTGCGGCGGCGTCCGATGGTCCTGCCGGTCGTCGTCGAGGTCTGAGCCCGCTCGCGCGGCGTCGCGTCGTCCCCGTTGTCGAGCATCACCTCGGTGTCGGGCGGCGCCCCGTCGCGCGTCGACTCGTGGGGCAGGCGGATGACGAATCGCGTCCCCTTCATCTCGCGCTCGGGCGCGGTCGGCTCGAGGCGCACCGTGCCGCCGTGCGCCTCGACGACCGAGCGGACGATCGCCAGACCGAGCCCCGAGCCGCGGCCGCCGTCGCGCCCGCCGCGGACGAAGCGCTCGAACACGCGATCGGCAAGCTCGGCGGGGATCCCGGGCCCCGCGTCCTCGACGACGAGCACGACCTCGTCCCCGGCGGTCCTCGTCGCCGCGCGCACGCGCGTTCCCGGCGGCGTGTGCCGGACCGCGTTCTCGAGCAGGTTGAGGATCAGCCGGTGCAGCTCGTCGCGGGCGCCGAACACAGGCGCGGGCTCGGCGTGCACGAGCAGCTCGTGCTTGTCGGCCATCGGCCCAAGCTCGGCCGCCGCCTCGATCAGCACCTCCCCGAGGTCGGTCGGGCGGTGCGGCTGCGAGCGTCGCGCGTCGGCCCGCGCGAGCAGCAGGAGGTCGCCGACGAGGCGGCGCATCCGCCGGGTCGAGCGCAGGGCCGCCTCGGCCGTTTCGGACTGCTCGCCGGAGAGCTCCTCGGTGAGGATCTCGAGGTTCGCGAGCACGCTCGTCAGCGGCGTGCGCAACTCGTGCGAGGCGTCGGCGACGAACTCCCGCTGGCGCTCGAGCATCGTCTGCGTGCGCGTGCGCGACGCGTCGAGCGCGCCGAGCATCCCCTCGAGCGTGCGGGCGAGCTCGGCGATCTCGTCCTCGGCCTCGGGATGGGGGATCCGCCGACGGGTGTCCTCGGTGCGGCCGATCTCCCGCGCGGCGCGCGTGAGCTCCTTGATCGGCGACATCGCCCGCTCGGAGACGAACAGCCCGGCGAGCAGCGCGAGCACCGCGCCGCCGAGCACCCCGAGCAGCAGGAACGCCTGAACGCGGGCGAGCGTCTGGTCGACGTCCGCCAGGGGCAGGGCGTAGAGGAGCGTGGCCTCGTAGCCCTTCTGGCGCAGCGGGATGTTCGCGCGCACCGACACCCGGTAGCCGTCGCTGGTGAAGCGCCGCGAGCGGGTCGGCATGATCGTGAACCGGCGCTCATGGCCCCGCACGCGCGGCGGCAGCCGACGCTGCGCGCACAGCAGGCTCCGGCGGTAGGTGTCGAACACGCGGATGACCGCGTGCTCGGCGGCGGCGAACGAGCCGAGGTTGAGGACGTCGCAGTTGGCCATGCCGTTGCCGCCGATCGTCAGCTTCTGGGTGATCTGCGCGCTGAGGTCCTGGCTCTGGCCGATGAGCTGGTTGTCGAACTGACTGCGGACCTGGCGGTTGGTGAGCACGCCGACGATCACGGCGAAGCTCGCCAGGATGACGAACGTGAGCGCCGCCGAGCCGCCGGCCAGCCGCCAGCGGATCGGGACGGATCTATACGCGGAGTACGTACCCCGCGCCGCGGATCGTGTGTAGGAGACGAGGCTCCCCACCGGCTTCCAGCTTCCGTCGCAGGTTGGAGACGAACACCTCGATCGTGTTCGTCATCGAGAACGGGTCGTAGCCCCACACCTCGTCGAGCAGACGCTGGCGGGAGATCACGATCCGCTCGTTGCGCATCAGGTACTCGAGCAGCTCGAACTCGCGCTGGGTGAGCTCGACGAGCCGATCACCGCGCACCACCTCGTGCGTGTCGGGGTTGAGCTTCAGGTCGCCGACCGCGAGGTTCGCCTGCCCGCGCGGCGGGCGGCGGCGGAGCAGCGCGCGCAGGCGGGCGAGCAGCTCCTGGCGCTCGAACGGCTTGACCAGGTAGTCGTCGGCGCCGCTGTCGAGGCCCTCGACCCGCGACTCGACCGCGTCGCGGGCGGTGAGCACGAGAATCGGCACGTCGTCGTCGGAGTCGCGCAGCGTGCGCGCGACATCGAGCCCGTCGAGGTCGCCGGGCAGCCCGAGGTCGAGAATCACGAGGTCGGGCAGGAACGCGTGCACCGCGTCGAGCCCCGAGCGACCGTCGCTCGCGACCCGCACCTCGTAGCCCTCCATCCGCAGCGAGCGCTGCAGCACCTGGGCAATCGCGTCGTCGTCCTCGACGACGAGCACCCGCGGCGGTCGGTCGAAATCGGCCATCTCGCTGCCGATGGTACGGGGAGGAGCTTTGCGGCGCGCGTCGAAGCACTGACTCCGCACGATGCCCGCCTCGACGAAGTCCCGCACCGCCGCCAACCGCAAGCGGGCCGGCGCCACGGCGTCCAGGCGCCGCGCGCCCGCGAAGGGCCGCGGCAAGACGACGCGCGGTACGCCGAGCTTACGGGCGCGCCGCTCGCTGTTCGCCTCCCGGGGCCCCGGGCTCCGCACCGCACCGGTGCTGGAGAGCCACCACGTCGACATCGCCGCGCTCGCGCTGATCGCGATCGGGATCTTCGTCGGCGGCGTCGCCTACGGCGGCTGGTCGGGCGGCGCGCTCGGGGACGGCGCGGTCACCGGCCTGCGCTTTCTGTTCGGCGCGCTCGGCTACGTCGTGCCCGCGGCGCTCGTGGCCACCGGGTCGCTCGTCCTGCTGCGCGAGCTGCGCCCGCCCGCGCGGCCGCTGCGCACGGGCACGCTCTGCCTCGCGGTCGCGCTCACGCTCGGGCTCGCCGCCGGGACGTTCGGGATCGGCCCGGGCGCCGCGCCCGCCGGCGAGCTGTGGCGCGCCGCCGCGATGGAGCGCCGCGGCGGCCTGCTCGGCGCTGCCGAGTACTGGATCTGCGCACACCTCATCTCGCAGGCGGGCGCCGACATCCTCGCCGTGTTCCTGCTCGTCGCGGGCGCGATCCTCATGAGCGGCGCCGGGCTCGCCGGCGTCCTGCGCCTCACCGGCGCGCACGTCGCGAACACCGGCCGAGCGCTGCGGGACGCGACAGGGTCGGGTGGGGCCCGTCGCGGCACCGGCCGTCCGGCGCCGGGCGAGGCGACGCGCATCCGCGGTCGGCGCACGGTGACCGCCGAGGACCCCGACGACTTCGATCCGCTCGCCGCGGATGAGGAGATCGCCGTGCGGGCGTCGGGCGCGCCGTCGCCGGAGCCGGCGGCGCTCGAGCCCGGGGAGGCTCCCGCAGGCATGGCCGGCGGGCCGGGCGCCGATGAGCTCGAGTCGCTGCCCGAGCTCGGTGCCGACGATGAGCCTCTCCAGCTGAAACTCGAGGAGGAGGATGGGGACGACGGCCGGAGCGGCCCTGGGCGTGAGGTCGACGAGGACGACCTCACGCCCCAGGGTCGCTACCGGGCCTCGGTCACCGAGGATCCCGACTTCGTCTGGCGCGTCCCCAGCCCGCGCTTCCTCACCCGCTCGAGCGGCGACGAGGCACGGCCCGACACGGCGGGGCAGGCGCAGATCGCGCGCTCGCTCGTCGAGGCGCTCGGCCATTTCGGGATCGAGGCGCGCGTCGTCGGCAAGGTCTCGGGCCCCCACATCACGCGCTACGAGATCCGGCTCGCGCCCGGCGTGAAGATGAGCAAGGTCGCGAGCCTCAAGGACGATCTCGCCTACGCGCTCGCGGCCACCGACATCCGCATCCTCGCCCCGATCCCGGGCAAGACGGCCGTCGGGATCGAGGTGCCGAACGCGCGGCGTCGGATCGTCCATCTCGGCGACGTGCTGAGCCCCGCGCCCGAGGGCTGGTCGCCGCTCACCGTGTGGCTCGGCAAGGACATCGCCGGCAAGGCGGTCGGCGCCGACCTGGCGAAGATGCCGCACCTGCTCGTCGCGGGCACGACCGGCGCGGGCAAGTCGGCGTGCGTCAACGCGATGCTCTCCTCGATCCTGCTGCGCGCCACCCCGCACGAGGTGCGGCTCGTGCTCGTCGACCCCAAGCAGGTCGAGCTCAACCACTATGAGTCGATCCCGCACCTGCTCACGCCGGTGATCACGAGCCCGCGCCAGGCCGCCAACGCCCTGCAGAACCTCGTGCGCGAGATGGAGCAGCGCTATTCGATCATGCAGCTTGCGCGCACCCGCTCGCTACCGGATCTCAACCGGGTGCGCGAGTCCCGCGGGGAGCCGCCGCTCCCCTACATCCTGTGCGTGATCGACGAGCTCGCCGACCTCATGATGGTTGCGCCCGCCGACGTCGAGGATTCGATCATCCGCCTCGCGCAGAAGGCGCGCGCGGTCGGCATGCACCTCGTGCTCGCGACCCAGTCCCCCCGGGTCGATGTCATCACCGGCATGATCAAGGCGAACGTCCCGTCGCGGATCGCGTTCGCGGTCTCCAGCCAGACCGACTCGCGCGTGATCCTCGATCAGAACGGCGCCGAGTCGCTGCTCGGCCAGGGCGACATGCTGTTCTCTCCGGTCGGCTCCTCGCGCCTGCAGCGGATCCAGGGGGCGTTCATCGACGAGCCGCAGATCCTCGAGATCACCGAGGCGTGGCGCAGGCAGGGCGAGCCCGAGATGCGCGAGGAGCTGCTGGAGGAGGTCGAGTCCGAGGACGACGGCGAGGGCGGCAGCGCCGAGGACCCGAACGACGCGGACTCCGACCCGCTGCTCGAGGAGGCGATCTCGCTCGTCGCCCAGATGGGGACCGCGTCGACCTCGATGCTCCAGCGGCGGCTGCGGCTCGGCTACACGCGCGCCGGACGGCTCATCGACATGCTCGAGCGCCGCGGGATCATCTCCGGCTACGAGGGCTCGAAGCCCCGCCAGGTGCTGATCGGCGAGGCGGACGTGCCGCGCATCCTCAGCCACCTTGCGGAGGCGGAGCGCGGCGGTTCGGCATCGAGCGCCGGTGGTGCGGTGCCGAGCTCCGGCGGCGGACCGGCCGGCGCGGCGTCGAGCCCGTCCGCTCCGGCGAGTGGCGAGCCGGGGCCGCTCGCGCGCGAGGAGACGGCCGTTCGGCACGTCGACGCGCCCGCCCCCGACGGGCCCCCGTCGGCGCCCGCGGACGAGCTCTGAGCGGGGCGTGATCGACCGGCACCGCGCGCGTGCACGCCGGTAGCCTTCGGTGACGGGATGGACGAGATCGGCAGCCAGTTGCGGGAGGCGCGCATGCGGATGCGCATCGACACCGGGGAGGTCGAGCAGCGCACGAAGATCCGCGCGAAGTACCTGCGCGCGATGGAGAACGAGGAGTGGGACCTGCTCCCGGGGGAGGTGTACGTCCGCAGCTTCCTGCGCACGTACGCGGACTTCCTCGGACTCGACTCGCGCGCGCTGCTCGACGAGTTCCGTCGCCGCTACGAGAGCCCTTCCGACCATGAGCCGCCGCCGATCGCGCCGCCCGGCCGCGAGCGGCGCGACCGTGAGCGCCGGCGCCAGCCGGGCGGCGGTGCCCGAATTCCGCCGTGGGTGATCGTGCTCGCCGTGCTCGTGATCGTCGCGGCCGTGCTCTACGACGTCGGAAAGCACAACGGCCAGACCCCGAGTACGTCCGCCGGCTCCGGGCACTCCAAGACGACGGCGCATCACACGGCCGCGCACCGTCGACACCCCCGTCGCCACCGCGTTCGGCACGTTCGCACGCCGACCGTCGTCACGGTCTCGCTCACGGTGACGAGTCCGACGGCGACGTTCATCTGCCTGGAGAACGCACACGGCCGCCACCTCGTCGACGGGACGTTCGTCGCCGGCGACACGATCCCCGCCGGCACCGCGCGCAAGCTCCTGCTCACGGTCGAGAGCTCGGCGGTGACGATCAAGGCCAACGGCAAGACGATCCCGAACACCGCCACCGGCTCGCCGGTGACGTATCGCATCCTGCCGACGGGCCACAGCATCATCGCGGCGCCGACGCCGAACATGAACTGCGGCCTGTGAGCGCCCCGGCGTCCGACGCGCGACCCGGCGGGGGCGCGGCGCACCGCGGGCCCCGGGCGGGCATCCTCGTCACGGGCACCGAGCTGCTCACGGGGATCATCGCCGACCGCAACGGGCCGTGGCTGTCCGAGCGTCTGCGGGAGCTCGGCGTCGACACCGCGATGATCGAGATCGTCGGCGACCGTCCGGAGGACCTGCGCGTCGCGCTCGAGGGCATGCGCGCGGCCGGCATGTCGCTGATCGTCACAAGCGGCGGGCTCGGGCCGACCGCGGACGATCTCACCGCGGAGGTCGTGGGACGCTTCTGCGGACGCGAGATGGTGCTCGATGCGCGCCTCGAGGAGCGAATCGCCGAGATCCTGCGGCCGCTCATGCGGCGCTGGCCGGGCGTCGACGAGGAGGCGGTCCGCCGCGCGAACCGCAAGCAGGCGGTGATCCCGGCGGGAGCGACCGTGCTCGACCCGATCGGGACCGCGCCGGGGCTCGTCGTGCCACCGGGCTCGGAGGAGCCGGGGCCGACGGTCGTCGTGCCACCGGGCTCGGAGGAGCCGGGGCCGACGGTCGTCGTCCTGCCCGGTCCGCCGGGCGAGCTGCGGCCGATGTGGGAGGCGGCGGTCGCGACCGACGCGTTCCGCACCGCGATCGCCGGCGCGACCGAGTATCGGCGGCGGATCGTGCGCCTCTTCGGGCTGCCGGAGTCGGAGATCGCGGCGACGCTGGAGGCGGCGGCGGCCGACGGGCTCGAGCTTGGCCCGCTCGAGATCACCACCTGCCTGCGCCGGGGCGAGATCGAGATCGCGACGCGGTACGAGCCGGACGCGCAGGCGCAGTACGACGCGCTGCTCGCCTTTGTGCGCGAGCGGCACGGGCGCGCGCTGTTCTCCGAGGACGGCGCGACGGTCGACGACCAGGTGGCCGAGCTCCTGCTGGCCGGGGGAGGAGCGGTGGCGGTCGCCGAGTCGTGCACCGCGGGCCTGCTCGCGGCACGGTTGACCGAGCGGGCCGGCTCCTCCGCGTACGTGCTCGGCGGCGGGGTCGTCTACTCCAACGAGGCCAAGACGCTGCTCGCCGGCGTCCCGCCGGAGCTGATCGAGCGGGACGGGGCGGTCTCGGTGTCGGTCGCGCGTGAGCTCGCCTCCGGGATCGCCGCGCGCCTCGGCGCCGCCTACGGGGTCGGGATCACCGGCATCGCCGGCCCAGGCGGAGGCACGCCGCGCAAACCAGTCGGGCTCGTCTGCATCTCGGTGTGGAGCGCCGCCGACGGGCGGCGAATCACGCGTGCACCCCGGATGCCCGGCGGCCGCGCCGAGGTCCGCGACCGGTCGGTGACCGTCGCCATGCACCTGCTGCGCCGGCTGCTGCTGGGGGACGCCGATGCCGAGGAGGACGCGGTTCGGGCCGACGAGCGCGCGGTGTGAGCGAGCGGGACGCTCGCCCACAGCCTGGCGCCGCTTCCGAGTATGCCGTCGCGTTGGAGCGGGAGGCTCGCGCGGAGCCTGGCGCCGCTTCCGAGTATGCCGTCGCGTCGGAGGGGGACGCTCGCGCGCGGCTCTTCGTCGCGCTCCTGCTCGACGCCGATGTCTGCGCCGCGCTTGCCGCGTGGGCGCAGGCGTCGCTCGGCGGAGAACCCGGTTCCGGGGGCGGCCGCTTGCCCGGTTCCGGGGGCGGCCGCTTGCCCGGTTCCGGGGGCGGCCGCTTGCCCGGTTCCGGGCGCGTCCGGCTGCTCGACGCGGAGGCGCTCCACCTCACGCTCTGCTTCCTCGGATCGGTCCCGCTGTCAGCGACCGACGCCATCGGCGGGGCGCTCGACGACGTCGTGGCCGCATCGGTGGGCGATCCACCCGTGCTCTCACCGGCAGAAGTTCGCTGGCTGCCCCCGCGTCGGCCCCGGGTGTGCGCGCTGGCGCTGCACGATCACGGGGAGCGCGCCGGCGCACTCCAGGCGGCGGTCTCGGAGCGGCTGCGCGCCGGCGGGTGGTACACGCCCGAACGGCGCCGCTGGCTTCCGCACGTGACGGTTGCCCGGGTGGCGCGGGGCGAGCGCGCGGGCCGGGTTGAGGGGCCGGGGCGCTCGGAGCGGGCGGGTCAGGCCGAGGGGCCGGGGCGCTCGGAGCGGGCGGGTCAGGCCGAGGGGCCGGGGCGCTCCGAGCGGGGGGACCGCGTCTCGGGTTCGGCGCCGCCGCGCCTCGGCCCGTTCCCTGCGACGGCGGTCGCTCTGATGCGCTCGTGGCCCGGCTCCCGGTACGAGCCGCTCGTCCGGGTCGCCCTCTGACCGAGGGCCTCCCGCCGGCGGACCCGCCTCCGCGTCGCCTGTGGGGAACCTTTGTCCTCGTGAGGCGGACAAACCTTCCCCGCATCGTGACCGGCGCTGTGCGGGGCCGACGGCGACCGCCCTGCTCGGGTGCCCATGGCGCCTTCCGAGCGCCTGCGCCCTGCCGTCTCTCGCGCGTCGCACGTCGGCACAGAGTCGTGACATCCGTGTCTTGTTCGGTGACGGCGGCCGGGCCTACGGTGGGACAGCCCGAGCGACGTCGGATGGAACGGGCGTTCGAGTCGGTTCCGTCCGACCCGGCGCCTACCGTGTCCCTTCCAACGCGCGATGATCACAGGAGCCAGAGAATGAGCGTGAACGACAGAGGCGCAACCGTCGGCGCGTCCGATCCCAAGGCCGACGCCAAGCGGCAGGCCGCCCTCCAGGGCGCGCTGACCCAGATCGAGCGTCAGTTCGGCAAGGGAACCGTGATGCGGATGGGCGATCCGGGCGCGCGCGTCAACGTCGACGCGATCCCGACCGGCGCGCTGTCGCTCGACATCGCGCTCGGGATCGGGGGCGTGCCCCGCGGGCGCATCGTCGAGATCTTCGGGCCGGAGTCCTCGGGCAAGACGACGCTCGTCTACCACATCATCGCCGAGGCGCAGAAGCTCGGCGGCGTGTGCGCGTTCGTCGACGCCGAGCACGCGATGGACCCGCTGTACGCGCGGCAGATCGGGGTCGACATCGACGAGCTGCTCGTCTCCCAGCCCGACTACGGCGAGCAGGCGCTGGAGATCGTCGACATGCTCATCCGCTCGGGCGCGGTCGACCTCGTCGCCGTCGACTCGGTCGCGGCGCTCACGCCGCGCTCGGAACTCGAGGGGCAGATGGGCGACCAGACCGTCGGCGTGCAGGCGCGGATGATGTCCCAGGCGATGCGCAAGCTCGCCGGCAACCTAAACCGCGCGCAGACGCTCTGCCTGTTCACCAACCAGATCCGCGAAAAGGTCGGCGTCATGTTCGGCTCGCCCGAGACGCAGCCGGGCGGCCGGGCGCTGAAGTTCTACTCGTCTCAGCGTCTGGACATCCGCCGCATCGAGACGCTCAAGGACGGCACCGAGGCGGTCGGCAACCGGGTGCGGGTCAAGGTCGTCAAGAACAAGGTCGCGGCGCCGTTCAAGCAGGCCGAGTTCGACATCGAGTTCGGCAAGGGCATCTCGACCTCGGGCTGCCTGCTCGACTACGGAATCGAGCACAACATCATCACGAAGTCCGGTTCGTTCTTCTCCTACGGCGACGAGCGCCTCGGCCAGGGTCGCGGGAACGCGAAGGCGTTCCTCGACGATCATCCCGAGATGGCGGCCGAGATCGAGTCGAAGATCTACGCTGCGCTCGGCATCAGTCGCGACCTCGTCAAGGAGATCGAGCACGACGAGCCGGGGGCCGCTCCGCTGGCGGCGCTGGAGAGCGCCGCCTGACGGGCGCCCGACCCGGCGTGAGCTCAGCGAATCGGACGGGGGCGCGAGTCCCGGACCGGACCGAGCGCTGATGCCCGCGCGCGGGCAGCGGCCGCGGACCGAGGCCGAGCAGCGGGCCCAGGCGCTCGCCTGGGCGCTCGTCCACGTCAATCGGCGCGAGCGGACGACGGCCGAGATGCGCGCCCACCTCGCGCGCAAGGGCGTCTCCGAGGCGACGGCGAACGATGTGGTCGAGGAGCTCGTCGCCGAAGGGCTCGTCGACGACATGCGCTTCGCAGAGATGTTCGTGGCCGATAAGCGGACGCTCGAGCGGTGGGGGAGCGAGCGGATCCGCCGCGGCCTGGCCGAACGCGGCGTCGACCGGGAGCTTGCCGAGCGAGCGCTCGCTGCGGCCGGCGATGCCGGCACGACCTCGGATGGCGAAGCCGCAACCGAGCTTGACCGGGCGCTCGAGCTGCTGCGCAGCCGCTTCCCGAACCCGCCGCGGGAGCGTCGCGACCGCGATCGGGCGCTCGGGATGCTGCTCCGCAAGGGGTACGAGTCAGAGCTCGCGCTCGACGCGCTCGCCGCCCACGCGCGCGCCGGCACGGACCTCTGATATCGCCTCCGGGCCATCGCCGACCGCCTGACGGAGCGCATGCGGCCATTGCGGACCCCCTGCCCCGG
>Ga0209061_1001051_pt1 | contig 51810 bp, 42 predicted proteins | sample Coa_R1_10_FD_187157 | JGI IMG/M metagenome (GOLD analysis project Ga0209061, IMG submission 187157) | Surface soil microbial communities from Centralia Pennsylvania, which are recovering from an underground coalmine fire - Coalmine... | ecosystem: Environmental > Terrestrial > Soil >...
TCGGGCCTGATCGCGGGAGAGTCGCTCGCCGGCCTCGTCACCGCCACCTTCAACTTCGAGAATTGGCCGCTCCCCGTGATTTTTTCCAACCCTTCCTACTGGGCCGGTGTCGGCGTCATCCTGCTGATCGCCTGGGTGCTGGTGCGCATTCCCCTGGCCAATGCCGGCAAGCCTGAGGAGCCCGCGCCACCGGTCGCCATGGTGTGAGTGAAGCAGAGCAAACCCTGCGCGACTTTCTTTCCCACTCCCAGTTCGCCCGCGCCGGAGCCGTCATCACCGATCTCGATGGCACCGCTCTCCATCAATCGAACGGCCGCACGATCATCGCAAGACCTGTCGAACTCGCTCTGAAACGCCTTTACGAACTCGGCCGCCCCTTCGTCCTCAACTCTCTGCGCCACCCGCTTTCGATCCTTCGCAGTTTCGGGCAGGATTGGTACCGCATTTCGAACGCCCCCATCCCCACGGTTACTCTCAACGGCAGCCTGATCGGCTACATAGCCCTGAACTCAAGCCAAAACGGCTCTACCGAAAGCATTGTATTCGAAGAACGCGCCGCCTTCCCTCTTTCCCACGCGCAGATCGACGCCGCGCTCGACGAGGCCGCGCGCGCGATTGCGGCGGGTGACCCCGGCCCGCGCCTGTTCTGCTATCCTCGCCGCTGGCCAGCCGGCGAAATTCTGTGGACCCCGGGTGTTTCCGGCCTCTCGGCTTTGCGCGCCCAGTTGCACTCGGAAGACATCTGCATGATCCACCTCCAACAGACCGGCCGCGACCACTTCGTGACTCGCCCCGGCACCGACAAACTCTCCGGCGCGCGCCACCTGACCGAGCTCCTCCCTTTCGATCTCGCCTCTTCCATCGGCGCGGGCGACACGGATATGGACAGCTTTCTGAACGGCGTGGGATTAGCCCTGCTGGTAGGCGATTTGCCGCTGCAGTTCCGCGGCCGGTTCCGCACTCTTCGCCTGAAAGACTCTCTCGAACTTGGCGATCTGCTGTTTCAATTGGCGGGTATGTTAGGCCGCAATTTGAAGGCTCTCACTTAGCGCCCTTACTTAGCCAGGAACTTACCGATTGCCGAAACCAGCGACTCGATCCGCTCGCCCAAGCGCTGATCCGCCGCTCGCGATTCCGCGGCATACTGGTGCAGTTCTTCGGCAATCCGCTCGATTTTCGCTTCCAGGCGCGCATCCGCCGCCGCCAGACGCGCGTCCGCCGCCCGCGACTCTTCCGCCAGACGCGTAATCGCCTGGTTGGTCTCCCGCCACAACTGGCGGTACTCCTCGCGGTCTTTGCGGCGCTCTTCCACCAGCGCGGCGGTGACGTGCTCGATTCTCTCGAACCGCTCTTCAGCAGTCATGATCCTATGTTGCCACGTGCATGGGCGGGCTGTCAGTTCAACAGGAACCGGCGAGCGCGGCGTCGCACCCGCCGTGGTACAGCCCTGCTACCATTGGGGCGGGTAATGGAGAGCGGCTATATCGAGCTGCGCGCGCGCTCGGGATTCAGCTTTTTGGAAGGGGCATCGGTTCCCGAAGAGCTGATCGGCGCCTGTGCGCAATACAATATGCCCGCTATGGCGATCGTGGACCGCAACGGCGTCTACGGCGCGCCGCGTTTCCACATGGCGGCGAAGAAGGCTGGTGTGCGCGCCCATATCGGTTCGGAAATCACTTGCGCCAATGGCCTCTCCTATCCGCTGCTGGTGGAATCGCGCGCAGGCTACCAGAACCTTTGCCGCCTGGTCACTCGCATGAAGCTGCGCGCCAAGAAGGGCGAAGGCGCGGCCACGCTCGACGAATTCGCCGAGTTCTCCAAAGGCCTCATCTGCATCACAGGCCATCCCGACGAGCGGCTCCTCGAAATTTTCGGCCGCGGCAACGTTTACGCCGAATTGCAGCGCCATTATCGCCGCGACGAAGAGGCCCACAACCAGCAGGTCCGGGAGCGGGCCCGCCGGCTCGGCATCCCCGTGGTCGCCACCAACGGCGTCGCCTACGCCACGCCGCCCGAACGGGAACTGCTCGATGTCTTCACCTGCGTGCGCGAAAAAGTCACTCTGGACACCGCCGGCCGCCTGCTGGAACGGAATGCCGAGCGCTATGTGAAAACGCCCGCCCAAATGGCGCGCCTCTTTGCCGACCTCCCCGAAGCTATTGCCCATACCCGCGAAATCTCCGCGCGCCTGGAGTTCACCCTCGCCGATCTCGGCTACGAGTTCCCCCGCTACCCGGTTCCCCAAGGCGAAACGCAGATCTCCTTTTTGCGCAGACTGGTGGATGAGGGCGCCCGCCGCCGCTACCGGCCCTACCACGAAAAAGCGCGCCGCCAAATCGAGCACGAACTGGCGCTGATCGAAAAGCTGAAACTCGCCGGCTATTTCCTCATCGTCTGGGACATCGTCCGCTTCTGCAAGGAAAACGGCATTCTGGCGCAAGGGCGCGGCTCGGCCGCCAATAGCGCCGTATGTTACGCGCTCGAAATCACCGCGGTCGATCCGGTCGGCATGGAACTGCTCTTCGAGCGCTTTCTTTCGGAAGAGCGCGGCGAGTGGCCGGATATCGATATCGACCTTCCTTCCGGCGACCAGCGCGAGCGCGCCATCCAATATGTCTACGAGCGCTTCGGCAAGCTCGGCGCGGCCATGACCGCCAATGTCATCACGTACCGCGGCCGCTCCGCCGCGCGCGAAGTGGGCAAAGCGCTGGGCTTCGAAATCGCCTCCCTCGAACGCCTTTCCAGCCTGGTGCGCTCGTGGGAATGGAAGGACCCTAAAGAAACCACCGAGCGGCAGTTCCGCGAAGCCGGATTCGACCTCTCCCATCCCCGCGTGCGCAAATTTTTCGAGCTGTACCAGATGGCGCAGGACTTGCCCCGCCATCTCGGCCAGCACTCGGGCGGCATGGTCATCTGCCAGGGACAGCTCGATTCCATCGTGCCCCTCGAACCCGCCACCATGCCCGGCCGCGTGGTCGTGCAGTGGGATAAGGAAGACTGCGCCGATATGGGCATTATTAAGGTGGATCTGCTCGGCCTCGGCATGATGGCGGTGATCCAAGATTGCCTCAAGTCAATTCCCAAAATTTATGGCCAAGATGTTGATTTAGCACATCTTCCGCAGGACGACCCAGCCGTGTTTTCGGCCCTGCAAAAGGCCGATACCATCGGCATGTTCCAGGTGGAAAGCCGCGCCCAGATGTCCTCGCTGCCGCGCATGAAGCCTGAGCGCTTCTATGACATTGTGGTGCAGGTGGCGATCATCCGGCCGGGGCCGATCGTGGGCAAAATGGTGCACCCATATCTGAACCGGCGGCAGGGCAGGGAAGCGCCCGATTGCCTCCATCCCTCGCTCGAACCCGTCCTGCGGCGCACGCTCGGCGTGCCGCTCTTCCAGGAGCAATTGCTGCGCATGGCGATGATCGTAGCCGGATTCACGGGCGGCGAGGCCGAAGAACTTCGCCGCGCCATGGGCTTCAAGCGCTCCGAAAAGCGCATGGCGGAAATCGAAGTGAAGCTGCGCGCCGGCATGCAGAAGAACGGCATTACCGGCGCCCTGCAGGACACCATCGTCCAGTCCATCACTTCCTTTGCGCTCTATGGCTTCCCGGAATCGCATGCCGCCAGCTTCGCCCTCATCGCTTACGCCAGCGCTTACCTGAAGTGCCATTATTTGGCGGCATTTACCTGCGCCATGCTCAACCACCAGCCGATGGGCTTCTACTCCCCGGCCATCCTGATTAAGGATGCCCAGCGGCACGGCCTGCGCATACTTCCAGTGGATGTTGAGAAAAGTGAATGGAACTGCAAGGTGGAAAAAGCTGAAGGCCTTTGCCTACGCCTCGGCCTGCGCTACGCCCGGGGTCTGCGGGAACAAGCCGGCCGGGCAATCGTCGCGGCGCGGCCGTTCACCAGCATCGACGATCTGGCGCTGCGCGTTCCCCAGTTGCGCAAAGACGAAATCACGCGCCTGGCGGAAATCGGCGCTTTGAACGCGCTCGGCGGCGCGCCCAAAGCCCACCGTCGCGATGCCCTCTGGCAATCGCAAAGATCTGTCCTGCCCGTTGGTCCACTGCTCGAGGACCTTGAAGAAAAGGGTGAAGCTTCCCCGCTCAAGCCTATGACTACAGAGGAGCGCCTCTGGGCAGATTATCGCGGAACGGGCATGACGGTCGGGCGTCACCCGATGGCCTGGCGGCGGGCTGAGATGAACGCGCTCGGTGTCACCCGCGCCATGGATCTGGCCGCCGTTCCCGATGGCCGCATCGTCCGGATTGCCGGCTCCGTGATCGTCCGCCAGCGCCCCGGCACCGCCAACGGCTTTGTCTTCCTCAGCATGGAGGACGAGACCGGCATTATGAACGCCATCATCACTCCCGCGGTTTTCGATCGCTATAAATTCGAAGTGCTCACCGAGCCCTTCCTGCTGATTCGCGGTGTGCTGCAAAACTTAGATGGCGTGATTTCGGTGAAGGCCGGCCATATTGAAGGCCTGCGGGCGGGGGCGGCGGCGGAGTCGCACGATTTCCACTGAGCGCGCTTTCACGCCCGCCCCTCCACATCCACCACCGCCTCCTGGCTGGCCCGCTGCTTGCCCCGCGATTTGGCGTAGCTATCCGGCAGCAGCACCGTGATCGCATCCGGCACTACCTTCACGTAGGCCGGCAAGTGCCCCGCGAACTCTCCATCCACCTGCACGTAAATCCGCTCGTCCTTGGGGGCGGAAAATTTCAGGCACTTGGCATTCATGGTAGTGACGCCTTTCATGCCCGCCAGGCGATTGGTCATCACCCCGGCCAGATATTTCACGTATGGCAGTGTGGTGCGGCCTTCAAACAGGATCACCTCGAAGTGGTCGTCGAACAGCGTGGCGTTGCGCGCAATTTCCAGATCGCCGCCATAGTTCCGCACTTTGCTCGCCAGCGCGAACGAGCAGCGCCGCTGCTCGCCTTGCACATCCACCGAAAATTCCGCCAGGCGCCGCCCCAGCATACCCCAGCCGGCGATCCAATACGCCAGCTTTCCCGTGCGCGCTTTGAGCGGCAGGCTCACCTGGTAGACGATGTGCGCGTCCAACCCAACTCCCGCCATCAGCAGAAAGTGCCGCTCGCTTGCTCCGCCTTCGCAGACCACGTGTCCCACCGAAATCCGGTATGGCCGGAACTCGCTCAACCGCTCCGCCGTGCGCGCCAGGTCCTTACCCAGTCCCAGCTCCGTGGCCAGCACATTGGCCGTTCCACCGGGCAAAATCGCCAGCGGAACCGGCGTATGTACCAGCCCTTCCGCTACTTCGTTGATGGTGCCGTCGCCGCCCGCCGCCAGGAACAGGTCGGCGCCGCTATCCAGGTAGCCGCGCACAATTTCCTTCGCCGTGCCCGGCCCCGCCGTGGGAGCTAGTGTGAGGTTGTGTCCGGCGCCGCGGAGCGCCGCCGCCGCCTTTTCCAATACACCCCCGTGCCGTCCCAGGTGGCCCGCGAAGCGATTGTAGATTAGAACCGTATGCCGATAACTTAGAATGGTGAACTCTCCGGATTACTCGTTAAATTATAAATGAGAGCATGCCAGATTCCGTGGGAGAAATCGCCTCGCTACGCGAGCAATTGCGCCGCCATGAGCACCTCTACTATGTGCTCGATCAACCGGAAATTTCCGATTCCGAGTACGACGCGCTGATGCGCCGTCTGCAGGCGCTCGAAGCCGCGCACCCGGAACTCGTCACGCCCGATTCTCCCACCCAGCGCGTAGGCGGCAAGCCCCGCGAAGGCTTCGTCAAGGTGCGCCATAGCTCGCCCATGCTGAGCCTGGATAACGCCCTCAACGAAGCCGAGCTGCGCGAGTTCGATCGCCGCGTCCGCGAGCTCCTGGGCGGCGCGCCCTACTGCTACGTGGCGGAACTGAAACTGGACGGCCTCTCCATGGCCGCCTACTATCGCGCCGGACGCTTCACTCAGGCCGTTACCCGCGGCGATGGGCAAGTGGGAGAAGACGTCACCGAAAACGCCCGCACCATCCGCTCGCTGCCCCTGGTTACCAACGGGCCGCTGGCCGATTTCGAAGTGCGCGGCGAGGCCGTGATGAACCGCCAGGCCTTCGAGCGCCTCAATGCCGAACGCGATGAGCGCGGCCTTTCCCGCTTCGCCAACCCGCGCAACGCCGCCGCCGGCTCGCTGCGCGTGCTCGAGCCCCAGGTCACGGCCTCGCGCCGCCTGGATTACTACACCTATTTTCTGCTCGTCGATGGCCGCCCGGCCCTCTCCAGCCAGTGGGAAACCCTGGACACGCTCGCTCGCATGGGCTTCAAAGTCAACCGCTATCGCAAACTGTGCTCGACGGTGGATGACGTGCTGGCGTTCTGCGCCGAATGGGAGGCCCGCCGCGACTCGCTCCCTTACGAAATCGATGGGGTCGTCGTAAAGGTCGATTCCACCAGCCAGCAACGGCAACTGGGCTTTCGCGCCAAGGCCCCCCGGTGGGCCATCGCTTTTAAATACCCCGCGCGCCAGGCCATCACTACCGTGGAAGGCATCGAAGTGCAGGTGGGCCGCACCGGCGCCTTGACGCCCGTCGCGCGGCTCCATCCGGTCGAAGTGAGCGGCGTCACCGTCTCCCGCGCCACTCTCCATAACGAAGATGAAATCGACCGGCTGGAACTCGAAATCGGTGATGAAGTGGTCATCGAGCGCAGCGGCGATGTGATCCCGAAAGTGGTCCGCGTCTACGCCAAGGGCTCCTACCGCAAGCCCTTCCGCATGCCCGCGCATTGCCCCGTCTGCGGCGGCAACGTGGTTCGCGTTGAGGGCGAGGCCGCCAGCCGCTGCATCAATACCAATTGCTCCGCCCGCCTCAAGGAATCGATTCTCCACTTCGCTTCGCGCGGCGTGATGAATATCGACGGCATGGGCGAGGCGCTGGTCGATCAACTGGTCGATCGCGGCATCCTGGACAGCGTCGCCGGCATATACGACCTCACCATGGAGAAGCTCCTCACCCTCGAGCGCATGGGGAAAAAATCCGCCGGCAACATTCTGCGCAATATCGAAAACTCCAAGCGCAATCCTTTGCCGCGCGTGCTCACCGCGCTCGGCATCCGCTTCGTAGGCGAGCGCACCGCGGTATTTCTGGCGGAGGCGTTCGGCAGCCTGGATAAGATTGCCAGGGCCGGCTTGGAAGAATTGCAGCAGGCCGAAGAGGTGGGCCCCAAAGTAGCCGAAAGTATTTTCCAGTTTTTCCGCGAGCCGCGCAATCGCGAGCTGGTCGAGCGGCTGCGCGCCGCCGGTCTGCAATTTCAATATCAGTCCACCCGCCTGCGGGGCGGCCCGCTTGCCGGACTCACGTTCGCCATCACCGGAACCCTGCCTACCCTCAGCCGCGAAGACGCCAAAAAATTGATCGAAACCTCCGGCGGCAAAGTGGTCGGCTCCGTCAGCCGGAAAACCAGCTTTGTTCTCGCCGGCGAAGATGCCGGTTCCAAACTCGATAAAGCCCGCGAACTCGGCGTCCGGGTCATCGATCTCGACACGCTGATCGCCATGATCGAAGCGCGGTAGGACTCAGTCACTCTTTAGCTTCCCCGCGGCTCGCCATTGCCGGCCGGTCCCCGCATCGGCTTCACCCTACCAGCCTGACTGATACCTATATTGAGCGCATGTTCTCACTGATCCTGTCATTGCCGCATTGTTTAGTGATTAAAACGTTGTATTCTGAGGACAATGTACCGAGTTAGCCGTTACCTGAGGGAAAGGCATCGGTCAGGGATTTCGGGGCTTGGCAACCTGATTAATGCCGCTTTAATTTTTGCTTCCATTGGGGTCGTTTTGTGGTCCGGATCTGCCATGGGTGCGGACCTTGCGCCCGCCTGGCAACCAACCGGACCGTACGGCGGCGAGGCGGAATTTATTGCCGCCAGTCAGGCCGAACCGGGCCTGCTGGTAGCCGGCACTCGGGGCGCGCTGATTTTCCAATCGTCCGACGCGGGCCTTTCCTGGAGACATGTCCACTTTCCCCGGCAACTCTCCGCCGAAATGCACGCCTTGCAGCTCGATCCCAAACAGAAGGGAACGTGGTTTGTAGGCGTGGAAGATCAGGTCCCTTCTCAGTCCGGGCTATACAAGACTACCGATAGCGGCCAAACCTGGACACAGCTTCCCGGCCTGCGCGGCATGGCCGTCTGGTCGGTTGCTTTGTGGCCCGCCGATGCGCGCGTAATGGCCGCGGGCACCGCCGATGGTGTCTATCTTTCCACCGATGCCGGCGGCACATGGAAGCGCATCTCACCCGAAGACGATAAGGAACTGCGTCCGGTGGTTTCGCTGGCCTTTCATCCCTATGAGCGCCAGACTCTTTACGCCGGCACCACCCATCTTCCCTGGCGCACCAACGATGGCGGCCTCACCTGGACTTCCATTCACGATGGCATGCTCGACGATTCCGACGTCTTCAGCATCACCCCCGATCCCGGCCATCCCGATCTGGTTCTCGCCAGCGCCTGCAGCGGCGTCTATCGCAGTTACGATGCCGGCAAGCTTTGGTCCCGCCTTCCCACCCCGCCAGGCGCATTTCGCGTCTACCTGGTTGCTCGCGACCCGCGGAATTCCCAAATCGTGTTCGCCGCTACCACGAATGGCCTGCTGCGCTCCGTGAATGGCGGCGCCGCCTGGTCCAAGGTCTCCAGTGCTGTAGTAAAGTCTATTACCTTCGATCCCTCCGATACCAAGCGCGTTTACGCCGCCTCCACCAACGCCGGAATCCTCCGCAGTAGCGACGAAGGACTCACCTTCCAGGATTCCAACCAGGGCTTCTCCGACCACAACCTCACCGCGCTGGTGGGTGCCGGTGGCGTGCTCTATACCTCGGCCATATATGAAGGCGCCGGCAGCGGAGTTTTCCGCAGCGACGATCAAGGCCATACCTGGATTCCGGTCGCCGCCCATGGCGGCGATAATCTTCGCTTCGTGCGCGCCACTCCGGGCCGCCCCAATCTTTTGTTTGCCGCGACTCTTCGCAGCCTGCTCAAATCCTCCGATGGCGGGCGCACCTGGCTGCCCATTCCCTCGCCGGGCGGCCGCGCCGTCCGCGCGCTGGACATGCTTCCCGCGGCTAACCAGCCCCATCCACCCGCCGCCGAAATCTTTGCCGCCACCGATGCCGGCCTGTTCCGCACCGCAAACGAAGGCCTTTTGTGGAAACCGGTTCCGTTGGCCGGCCAAGCGGATCCGGCGGCCGGCCAGTCGTCCCTGCAATGGATTCAGTCTTCCGGCGCTTCCGCTCTCGCCGCCGGCTCGGATCGCGCAGCTTGGCTGAGCACCGATGCCGGCAAAACCTGGACCGCCTGCGCCCGGCCCCTCGATGTGGCCCAGTGGTACGGCTTGGCCAGCGATTCCAAGGCGGAGGGCGTCGCGCTCGCCGCCACTTCCCATGGCCTGTTCCGTTCCACCGATGGCTGCCGCTCCTGGTCGCCTGCCTCCACAGGCGCCAGCGGCACGGTCTCTTTAGTAATCGCACACCCTTCCCGTCCGGAAACCTTCGTCGCCGCCCAGGGCGGCCGGTTGTTGGTTTCCGGTGACGGCGGGCTCGTTTGGCGGCAACTGGCGTCGCGGGGCAGTGAAGTCTCCTATCCCTCCGCTCTGGTCATTCTGCCATCCAGCCCCGAGGATGTTTTTACGTTATTGCCGCGCCGGGGAGTTTATCGCATCGGGCCGCTGGCTCTTGCCGGCGCCCCCTGAACGTGGCTGTACCCAAAAGCTGTACCCGAAGAGCTGTCTAACTTGATTAAGAGGACGTGATGAGAACAATAAGTAAGTCGACGCGGATGTTTAGTCTTCTCGCCCTTACCGTGGCCGGCGCCGGGACCGCGTTTTCCCAGGCCGCCGCCCAAACCAGCAAATCTCCTGCCTCCGAACAAGAATACTCCATATTCGATATCGCCCCGTTCGGCGGCTGGCAATGGTTCCAGGCATATGCCGGCAGCGCCGCGCGCACCCACAAGTTGCAGGATAAGTACATCTTTGGTTTGCGCGCCAACGAGGATTTCTCCAACTACGTCGGCCTGGAAGAATCGTTTACCTGGGGACCGGCGAATAACCTCCTGCTCCAGCCAGTCGGACAGAACAACTATCTTCCCTTTAAAGCGCACAATTATCAGGCAGCTCTCACGCCCATGATTTACTTCGACCGCCGTGAGGCCAGGGTGCGCCCCTATGTCACCGCCGGCATCGGTTACACCTGGTTTGAACCTGGGCAAATGAACAACCTTGTTACCACTTCCGTCGGCACCTTCACGCAGCACATGCACGGCAGCAACTATGTGGCCTTCGTGTATGGCCTTGGCATGAAGGTCAACGCCAGCCCGCGCGTGGGCTTCCGTGTCGACCTGCGTGGTATGTACACCAAAGAGGCCGCTTTCGGCTTGCCCAGCTTTCCGCCAGGAACCGGCTTCCTTTATGTGTCCGACCGCGGCGGCGAAAGCGCTCTGCAACTGAGTGCCGGCGTATTGTTCCGCCTCGGCCTGCGGAACGTGGGAACCAAGCCGATGATGACCCTTTCCTGCGCCTCCAATCCCGCCGGCACCATTGGCCAGCCCTACATGGGCGCGCCCCCCGCGGTGACCAATGGAACTGCCCCCTATATGTATTCCGCCACTGGCTTGCCGGCAGGCCTGAGCATGGATCCGATGACCGGCTCCATCACCGGCACTCCCACCACCTCCGGCACATTCACCTATACGGTGCGCGTTACCGATTCCACCAAGCAGGTCGCCGAGACGCAGTGCATGATCACCATCAACGGCCAGATCACCCTTTCCCCGATTTCGGGTGCGCGCAATAATGTCTGCCCCGGCGAAAATGTCACGCTCACCGTTACTGCCAGCGGCGTGCCGCCCGGTGAGACCCCCACCTATCAATGGACCATTAACGGCCAGCCCGTTCCCGGCGCCTCCTCGAACACGTTGCAGGTGCCCACGGCCGGACAGCAGCCCGGTGCGCGGCAAATTCAAGTTCGCGCTACCGCCGGCCCGCTTTCGGCAAGTTCCGGTCCCGTTACTGTCGGCATCGCCGCCTCCGGGCCGCCCATGGTGCAGTTCAGCATTCCGCAATCCACCATTGCGCTCGGTGACCGCCTCACTTTGAACGCTACCGCGCAGGGCACGCCCTGCACCAATCCGGTGAGCGTTCGCTACACCGCCAGTGAAGGCACGATCAACGGCAATGTGTTCGATTCCGGCTCCGTGCCCATGGATATGACCAACCGGCTCAAGTTGCAGAACCGGCCGGTCACCATCACCGCCATTGCTACCGATAAGAACGGCGCCACGGCGCGCGCCGACGCCACCGTTACCGTAACCCTGAAGCCGGAAGCCCGCCGCTTTGACGATATCGTCTTCCCGGCCGGCAGTGCTCGCGTTAACAATTGCGCCAAGCGCGTGCTTCTCGAGCAACTGGCGCCGATTGCCCGCGATAACCCCGATGGCCGCATCATCCTCATCGGCCACCGCGACCAGAGCGATCGGGGCCGCTTGGCGGCCACGGTCGACGAACGCCGCGTGCTCGACACCGCCGCTGTCCTGAGCGCGGGCACCGGCATTTGCGCTTCGATCGAACCCAGCCGCATTACCGGCAACTGGACCGGCACCGAGCAGGCCAGTCCCACAAGGCCCAACTTCTGCGGAACCTCCGTCACCGAGCGCCAGGGCCAGGGCGTGCGTGAGACTGACGCCCGCGCTCAGTACCGCCGCGTCGAAGTCTGGTTCGTTCCCGCCGGCGCCGATCTGCCCGCCGGTCTGAACGCCCGCGACCTGCCCGAAGCGCAAATCAAAGCCCTAGGCTGCCCGCGGTAGCGATCACGCCAACTACGGTGACGGCCGTGCCCGGTAAAAGCGCGGCCGTCACGCTACCAAACGCACTTCCACCTCCTGGCTTCTTTCTTCTGGCTTCTTGCTCCTGACAGACGGCAGGAATGCGCGGAGAGTCGCATCCCTGCGTCCGAGGCGTGAGAGGAAACGTGTAGGGGGCTGCTCCTCCGAGAGCAGGCGGCCCTTCTCTCCGAATCGGACCGCTCGTTAGCAGAGTGAACCAGAAGCGGCTCGCGTTTCAAGCCTACTCGTACTGGTCTTGGCGCGTACGCGTACTAATACCGCAAATCTAGTCCCGTAGCCCCCGGCCCGCCAGCTTCTCCAGAACCGCCACCGGCGATCTCTCCGGCGCCGCCAGCGAATCCGCCGCCACGATGAACGTTTGCTCCACAGCCGACTGTCCCGATTCCACCGAATGCGGCACAATGTCCGTAAACACCATCCAGCTCGTCCCCGGCTCAAACTCGAACCGGTACTTCGGGCAATCCCGCTGATATTCCGCGTTGCGCTTCAGGTAATCGTGAAACGCCAGCATAAACTCGTCGTATCGCGAGCGTCCGGCTGGCGCTAAGCCTACATACCCGAGCGCCCGCCGCAACCGATGCATTGGGCTGCTGGCAAACCCGTCCAGGCCCGCATCCCGCGCGTACCGCGCCGCCGCCACCGCGAATGGGTCCGAGGTCACCCACCGCCGCGGCTTTGTGGGATGCACGTTCGTAAAAAAACGCAGAATCAAGCCGCCGTTGGTGGGTCGGGTCGGGAAGGCATCGGTGTGCAACAGATCGTTGCGCTTTTTCAGCGGCAATTCCCGCCCCGCCTCTTCCATCGGACGCAAGCTGGCGTAATCCAGCCGCCACTTCGCCCGGTATCGCGGCAATAACCCGCCTGTGAATTCGATCACCCGCCGCGAATACCCCGCCAGCACGGAGCGCAGCCTTTCCACCGCGGCCGCGTCCATCTTCCCCGTGCCCGAAAGCTTCCCGCTGGCCGGCTTATACGCGATGTTTTTGTGATACTGGCCCCCGCTGAGGCGCGCATCCAGCAGAAAAGCCCGGTCATCCTCCGCTTCTTCGAAAAACGATTGCCGCACCACCAGAATGTCCCCGGCTTCGAGCACCGCATAAGGGTCCACCCGATCTTCTAATTCCACCGCACGCATCGCTATTGCGAGTATAAAGGAATCGCCCCGGAAACTGACCCCTTGTCTCCTGACCCCTGCCTCCTGTCTTTTAACCCCTGCCTCTTAACTCCTGACTTCTGACTCCTGACTTCTGACTTCTGACTCCTGCCTTGCATTTTGGCGAATAAAAGGCGAAAATAAGCTATGGCACTCGTGGGCATCGCCCGCCTCGCCTCCCAGAGCGATCTGCTCGCGGCGAAATCGCGGGTTCAGTATTTCGAAATTCCGTCCCGGTCCATCCTCAACCGCACCAAGCCGAACATGCCGTTTCGCTGGACCATCAACCCGTATCGCGGCTGCGAGTTCGGCTGCAAATATTGCTACGCGCGCTACACGCACGAATTCATGGAAATGCCGGTGGAGGAGTTCGAGCAGAAAATCTACGCCAAGCACGCAGCCGCCCAGCTTCTGCGCGCGGAACTGGCGCGCATTCCGCTAAAGGACTGGATCGCCCTGGGGACGGCAACCGATCCCTATCAGCCCGCCGAGCGGCGCTTCGGGCGCACCCGGTCGATTCTGGAGGTGTTCGCGCGGGAACGGGGGCGGCACTTGGGAATCACCACGAAATCGGACCTGGTGGCGCGGGATATCGATGTGCTTCAGGAGATCGCCCGGGCAAACCGGCTCAGCATCAACATTACGATTACCACCTTGAACGAGAAACTGGCGCGCCTGCTGGAGCCGCGGGCGCCGCGTCCCGATCTGCGGCTGGGCGCCGTCCGCAAACTGAGCGAGGCCGGGCTGCGGGTGGGGGTTTTTCCGAATCCGGTCATGCCGCTGATCACCGATTCCGAAGGGCAGCTTGCCGCGCTGGCGAAGGCGGCCCGCGACGCCGGAGCGCAATATTTCGGCGGTGGTCCGCTGTTCCTGATGCCTTGCGCGCAGAAGGTCTTTTTCCCCTTTCTGGACGAGCATTTTCCCAAGCTTGCGCCGCACTACCGCGCGCGGTTCAAGAAAAGCCCCTATCTTGGCCGGGGCTACAAAGACCGCCTGCGCGAGCGCATCGCGCGCGTCCGCGACCGCTACGGACTCGATTCCGGCCCGGCCGATTACCGCCCGGAACTGTTGCAGGAAGAGCAGCAGCCCACCTTGTTTCCCTTAAATTGAAGATTGGACCTAGCCGCATTCGATTACCACCTTCCCGAAGAACTGATCGCCCAGGAGCCGCTGGCCGACCGCGCCGCTTCGCGCATGCTGGTGGTGTACCGCGACGAGCAGCGCTTTGAAGACCGCGCGTTTCGCGAGTTCCCGTCGTTTCTCGGCCCGGGCGATTGCCTGGTGCTGAACGATAGCCGCGTTTTTCCGGCGCGCCTTTTGGGGCATCGCGCCGGCGTGCGTTCGCTGCCCATCGGCAAGCGCAATCGGAAGCGCCGGGAATATCTGAGCGGCGAAGTAGAAGTGCTGCTGCTGCGCGCGCGCAACGCGCAGCACACGGAATGGGACGCACTGGTGCGCCCCGGCCGGAAAATGCCTGTGGGCGAGCGGCTGAGCTTTTCGGGAGCGGCGCCGGCCGATCGTCTGGAGGCGGAAATTACCGGGCGCGGCGAATTCGGCGAGCGGACGATCCGCTTTCTCACCCAGGCCGATCCGTTTGCCGAATTCGAGAAGCTTGGCCATGTGCCGCTCCCGCCGTACATCCGGCGATCGGACCAGGCGCAAGATCGCGAGCGCTACCAGACGGTGTTCGCGCGCGAGCCGGGGTCGGCCGCAGCGCCTACCGCGGGGCTGCACTTCACGCCGGAAATTCTGGAGGCTTGCCGCGCGCGCGGCGCCGAGATCGCCTACGTCACCCTGCACGTGGGCTTAGGCACCTTCCAGCCGCTGCGGGCGGAGGCTGTGGAACAGGCGCGGCTGCATTCCGAGCACTATGCGATTTCCGCGGAAGCGGCTGCGAAAATGCAGGCCGCGCGGCGCCTGATAATGGCCGGAACTACCAGCGTTCGCACGGTGGAAACGGCACTGGCGGGCGGCCCGCTGGCGGCCCGGGAAGGCGAAACCGATCTCTTCATTTACCCCGGTTTCCCCTTTCGCGGGACCGGAGCGCTGCTCACCAATTTCCACTTGCCGCGCAGCAGCCTGCTGTTGCTCGTCTGCGCCTTCGCGGGCACGGAACTCGCCCTGGCCGCCTACCGGCACGCCGTGGCCGAGCGCTACCGCTTCTATTCGTTTGGCGACTGCATGCTGATCCTCTAGCCCGTGCTGGCTTCTACGGCACTGTCGCCGTGTACTCTTTGAAGCCGTTCCCGCTGAAGCTCTGCTGGCTTTGGCCGATAATCACCTGGCCCGTGTACGACGTCGTCTGCTCATAGATCACGAGCGTCGGGCCGGGGTTGGGAGGCGCCAGACCTTCGGTGGCGATCACGTTCATGGTGACGTTAAGCTGCGCGGTTCCGTTATCGGCGGTGAACACCGATTGCGTCGGATAGTTGACCTTGTATTTCGGATCGTAAGCCCACTGGGTGTGGGTCAAAGTGTATTGGCTGTTTTGGAAAACGTAGCGCCGGCCATTCACTTCAATGCTCGCGAAGCCGCCCGGCTTATTCGGGAAATCGCCCAGGTCGAAGGTCAAACCCGGCTGGGAGAACTGCGCCCAATTCCAGGGGATGCCGGTCAGGTCCCATTCGCCCCAGTTGTGGTCGTGATAACCGCTGGCGTTCACCTGGTAGGCCTTGCCGTTCACAGTCAATGCGCCGGAAACCGCCGCCGCGGGCATGTAGAGCAGCCAACTCATCAGTTCCCATGGATCGGATGCCACGCTGAAGCGGTTGGCCGCGTACCAGGAAGGCGCCGTGCGCTGGTAGAGCAGGTTCCAGACGATTTTGCCGTCCCTGGTAGCGCCTTCGATCTGGTACGTGTTGTTGTCAATAACGGTGATGGAGTTCTGTTTCCCGATGGCGACATCCGCTTTGAAAATGTTGCCGGAAAAAGCCGGCGTCAGATAGAGATCGGTTTCCGGCACGATGCCCTCCGGCGTATAGGCGACCGCGGCCATCTCCGAAATCCCCAGCGGCGCCAGTCCGCCGGACAGGTTAAACGGGTTGTTAATCAGGTAACTGAAAATCGCCTGGACATTATTGGTGGAGTCGTAGACGTTGAAGTACCACCACTCCGTATAATCCTGCGGGTGAGAAGAGCCTAGCCAGCCCAGCAGATGATAGCCGTCGGTTGCTTCGGTAACGATAAGCGATGGCGACTGGGTTTGGGCTTCGAGTGGCGGCGCGTAGAGTGCCAGAACGAATAGAGCGGCCCCGGCCGCTATGGCGCACTTCATCCCCGGCTATTATCTCACCGGCTCAGGATTCGCCAAACTTCGCTACCAGCGCGCGCCCGCGGCTTTCGGAATGATGGGTCGCGGTCTCGATCGCGCTGATGAGCATGGATCGGAGACCGTGTTTCTCGAGTTCGTGAATCGCGGAGATGGTGACCCCTCCGGGAGTGATCACCTGGTCGCGCAGGATGGCCGGATGGAGCATGGTTTCGCGCACCAGCTTGGCAGCGCCCAGCACGGTCTGTTCGGCAAGCCGGGTGGAGACTTCGCGCGAAAGCCCCATTTTCAGGCCTCCGGCGATGAGCGCTTCAATCACCATGTAGACGTATGCCGGGCCGCTGCCGGAGAGCGCGGTGACGGCGTGCATCAGGTCTTCCTCGACAAACACCACCACGCCCACGGCGCGGAAGATACTCTCGACCGCTGCGCGCTGCTCGGGCGTGCAGTGCGCGTTGGCGGCAACGGCCGTGGCGCCTTCCTCGACCACCACGGGAATATTGGGCATGGCGCGAAAGACGGGCATGCCGCGGCCGACTATTTTTTCGATGAGCGAAATGGGCACGGCGGCCGCGAGCGACAGCAGAATCTGGGTGGGGCGCAGGCATGGGCTGATCTCTTCGAGCACCTTCGGCAGAGTGCCGGGCTTGACCGCCAGAACCACGATATCGGCGGCGGCGGCAGCTTCGCCGTTGTTGCCGGCCTCCACGCGGATGCCGTATTTGGCCGCGACTTGCTGGGCGCGCTCGGGTGTACGCACGGTGGCGCGGACATCGGCGGCCCCGGCTACGCCGCCCTTGAGAATGCCGCCGATCAGGGCCGCGCCCATGTTGCCGGCCCCGATTACGGTGATGCGTTTCATGATTTTCCGGCCAAGGCGGGCTGCTGCAACGCCGCTTCCACTTTGGAGGTTATTGCGCCTTCGGAAGCCGAAGAAACCAGGGCCACGTATTTCGCGAACACGCCGGTGATGTAGCGCGGGGCGGGCGCGACCCAAGTGGAGAGCCGGCGGCGGATCTCCTGCGGGGAGACCTCCATATCGATGACGCCGCGATTGACATCGATGGTGATGGGATCGCCTTCGCGCACCGCCGCGATCGGACCGCCGTTGTAGGCTTCCGGCGCGACGTGCGCAATCATGAAGCCATGCGTGGCGCCGCTGAAGCGGCCATCGGTCACTAAGGCGACGCTATCGGACAGACCCGCTCCAACGAGCGCGCCCGTAACCCACAGCATCTCCCGCATCCCCGGCCCGCCGCGCGGCCCTTCGTAGCGGATGACGATTACGTCGCCCGGGTGGATCTTGCCGTCCTTGATGGCTTTCTGCGTGTCCTCTTCGCATTCGAAGACGCGCGCGGGGCCACGATGCTGCAATCTCTCATGGCCGGCCAGCTTGATGACGCAGCCTTCGGGCGCCAGATTGCCGCGCAGAATGGCAAAACCGCCGCGCGGCTTGAGAGCGCGATTGAGCGGCAGAATGACTTGCTGGCCGGGGGTTTCTTTGGCGTCGGCAGCCTCTTCGGCGAAGGTGCGGCCGGTGATGGTGAGGGCGGCGCTATCGGCGAAGTTACCTTCCACCAGCCGCCGGGCGATGACGCCGATGCCGCCCGCTTTATCCACATCCGCGGCCATGTAACGGCCGCCGGGTTTGAGATCGACAAAAACGGGCGTGCGGGCGCTGATGGCTTCGAAATCGTCGATGGCGAGAGGGACTTCGGCTTCGCGCGCCATGGCGAGCAGGTGGAGGACGGCGTTGGTTGAGCCGCCGGTTGCGGCCACGCCGGCGATGGCGTTGTCGAACGCGGCGCGGGTGCAAATCTGGCGGGGCCGCCGGTCGTGGCGCACGGCATCCATAACAATTTCGCCGCAGCGGCGGGCCACGGCCTCCTTGCGCTTATCGACCTGCGGGACGGAGGCTGTGCCCATGGGCGAAAGGCCGATCAGCTCCATGACGGTCGCCATAGTGTTGGCGGTGTATTGCCCGCCGCACGCGCCGGCGCCGGGGCAGGCGTGATCTTCGATGGCGCGCAATTCGGCGTCGCTGATGCGGCCGGCGGCGTTGGCGCCCACGGCCTCGAAGACTTCCATGATGGAAAGGTCGCGGCCGTTGTAGTGGCCGGGCAGGATCGTGCCGCCGTAGAGGATCACGCCCGGAACATTGACGCGCAGCAACGCCATGGCGGCGCCGGGAATAGTTTTATCGCAGGCCACCAGCGCGACAATGCCATCGAACATGTGCCCGCGCACGAGCAGCTCGATGGAATCGGCGATCACTTCGCGGCTAACGAGCGAGGCTTTCATGCCTTCGGTTCCCATGGTGACGCCGTCGCTGATGGCGATGGTGTTGAACTCCATGGGCGTGCCGCCGGCGGCGCGGATGCCTTCCTTCACGTGGACGGCGAGATCGCGCAGATTGTAGTTGCAGGGCATGGTTTCGATCCACGTGTTGGCGACGCCGATGATGGGCTTGGCGAGGTCTTCATCGGAGAAACCGATGGCCTTCAACATGGCGCGGGCGGGAGCGCGGTCGCGTCCTTGGGTGATGGTGTGACTCTGCAATTTCATAAGGAAAAGACCAGTTTAGCGCGCGGCCACTTCGATCTCGCGGTGGCGGGCGGCGGGGGCCATGGTGAGCCAGAGAGCCAGGCCCACCAGCGGCACGATCGTCATGGAGACGAAGGCGGCGGTGTACCAGTGGAGATCGAACCAGCGGCCGTAGAAGGGGAGAACCAGGGCTTGAGCGAGGCCCCAGGCGCCGGAGCCGATGCCGGCGACCATACCGGTCTGGTCACCGGGATAGGCGCGGGCGGCCACGTGCAGGGAGACGGTGATGAAGCCGACGGCGACGAACATGGCCCAGAAGAAGAGGGCGAAGACACCGGCGCGGGAGGCCGTGGCCGTAACGAACGCGAGCGGGAGGCCGAGCGCGCCCATCAGGAGGTAGAGGCGGACGGGGCGCGGGTTGTCGCCCACGTAACGATCCGCGATCCAGCCCCAGAAGTAGTAGCCCAGGCCCCAGCCGAGAGTGGGTATCCAGAGGGTGTTGCCGAGTTGGGCTTGTGTCAGGCCGAGGACGCGATTCAGATAGACGGGACTCAGCGTGAGCACTGTGCCCAAGGGCGCGCCGCCGAGGCCCATGCCGACGACGAGCATCCAGAAGCGGCGCTCGGCGAGGCTGGGCAAGACCAATTTCACGGTTCGCTTCGAGGGCACGAGCCAGGGCGGGCGGCTGAAGGCCCACCAGAGCGCGAGCCAGGCGATGCCGAGGCCGCCGGTGATCAGGAAAGCGGCGCGCCATCCAAGCCAGAGAGCCACGGGCGTGACCAAAAGAGGTGTCACGATCGCGCCGAGAGTGGACCCGCTATACGCGATTGCCATGCCGCGCGACTGGCGATCCTGGGGCAGGGAATCGCGGGAAGTGCGCAGGCCGCCGGGAAATGTGGCGCCTTCGCCGAAACCCAGCACGGCGCGCGCGAGGGCGAAACCGGCGAATCCGGTGACCCAGGCGTGAGCGACGCTGGCCGCGCTCCAAATGCCCACGGCGAGCAGCATGCCGAGGCGCAGGCCGATGCGATCGAGCAGCGAACCCCAGAGCGGGTTGGCGATCATGTAGGCGATGGAGAACGCGGAAACGGCGTCGGAATAGGCGGCTATGGTGAGGCCCGTATCCTTGAGGATCATGGGCGAAAGCACGGCCAGCGTCTGGCGATCGACGTAGGAAAGCCAGGAACACAGCATGATCACCCCAGACGCCACCCACATGCGCCAGCTACTGTTTCTGTCTGTTCCGGGCATTTACTGGTCCGATCCGGCCGCCATTGGTCCCGCCATGGGTCCTAAGATATGCTGAAGAGCGTTCCTTTGAATATCTCACACCTCGAAGAGTGGGTCGGGCGGACGGAAACGTCCACCGACCGGATCACAGCTACGCCGCTCGTGGCGCTTTCGGCCACGCTCGATCGCGACGATCCACCGCCGCAGGAGGGCGACGCGCTGCCGCCGCTCTGGCACTGGCTGTTCTTTCTGCCGATTCACCGGGAATCGGAATTGGGGCGCGATGGGCATGCGGCGCGCGGGGGCTTTCTGCCGCCGGTCGCGCTGCCGCGCCGGATGTGGGCGGGCAGCCGGATCGAGTTCCACCAGCCGCTCTATGTGGGGGAGGCGATCAGGCGCACCTCGACGATCGTTTCCGTGAAGGAGAAAGAAGGGCGCACCGGGCCGCTGGTGTTCGTGGTAGTGCGGCACCAGATTGCAAACGGGGCAGGGCTTGCCATTACGGACGAACACGATATCGTCTATCGCGGCCATGACCGGCCGGGCCAGCAGCCGCCGGCGCCGCCTCCGGCTCCGGCCGGCGCGGCGTGGCAACGCGCCATTCAACCGGACGATGTGCTGCTGTTCCGCTACTCGGCGCTCACCTTTAATGGCCACCGGATTCACTATGACCGCCGCTACGCCACGGAAGTGGAAGGGTATCCCGGGCTGGTGGTGCACGGGCCGCTGCAGGCGACACTACTAGTGGATTTGCTGCGCCGCAATCTGCCGGGGGCGCGGGTGTCGCGGTTTCAATTCCGCGCGGTAAGCCCGCTGTTCGATATTGCGCCGTTTCTGGTTTGCGGGGCGCCGGGCGAGGGGAGCACGGTGCGGCTGTGGGCGCAGAATGGCTCAGGCGGCCTCGCCATGGATGCGACTGCGATAGTCTCGTAAGGTGACCGATCAGCCTATTGCCCACACCTATTTGTTTGTTCCCGGCAACCGCCCGGACCGGTTTGCGAAGGCCTGCGCGGCCGGGGCCGATGCGGTAATCATCGACCTGGAGGACGCGGTTCCGCCGGTGGACAAGCCCGCGGCGCGCGAGTCGTTCGCCCGCTGGGTAAGTTCCGGGCAGGCGGTGCACGTGCGCATCAACAGCGCGGCTACGGAATGGTTCCGAGAGGATGCCGCGGCATGCCGGCAACTGGGCGTGGCGGGGATTCTGCTGCCGAAGACGGAAGGCGCGGAGGATATCCGGCGACTGGAAGAGATCGTTCCGGGGCCGGCGCCGTTGATCGCCATGATTGAGACGGCGCGGGGCTTTTACCGCGCGCTGGAGATTGCGCGCCACCCGCGGGTTTCGCGGCTGGTTTTCGGGGCGCTCGATTTTCAGCTCGATTTGGGCATTTCGGGCGATACCGACGAGCTGCTGTATTTCCGGTCGCAGCTTGTGCTGGTGTCGCGCGTGGCGGAGATCGCGCCGCCGGTGGACGGCATCAACACCGAAATCGACGACCCGGAACGGCTGCGCGCCGCCACCATGCGCTCGATCCGGCTGGGTTTCGGCGGGAAGCTGTGCATTCATCCGAAGCAGCTCGGGCCGGTGAGCGCGTGCTTCCGGCCCACGGCGGAGGAGATCGCGTGGGCCAGGCGCGTGGTGGAGGCAGCGGCGGCTTCGCAGGGCGCGGCGGTGGCGGCCGGAGGAGAGTTAGTCGACCGGCCGATTATTCTGCAGGCGGAGCGGATTTTGAAGCAGGCCGGGGGCTAGGGCAGCGCGAAGACTACCAGGCCTTGCGTCTTTTCGTCGCCGCCGCCCGCGGCGGCTACGATAGCTACGTATTGCTTGCCGTTCTTGGCCATGTAGGTCATGGGGTTGGCCGTGGCGACGTGATCCAGCTTTGTGACCCAAAGTTCTTTTCCCGTGCGGGAATCGAAGGCGCGGAAGCGGCGGTCGGCGGTGGAGCCGATAAAGACCAGGCCTCCGGCGGTGGCGCTGGCACCGGCGGTGTTGGTGACACCGGTGTGCTGCTTTTCGGGCGGCAGAATATCGCTGACGCCGAGCGGGACCTCCCAGGCGAAATCGCCGGTGGCGGCGTTGACGGCGATGAGGCGGCCCCATGGCGGTTTGAAGCAGGGGAGCTGGCCGAGCGACTGGCCATTGGGATCGCGCACGGCGGCGCTGAACTGGCCGATGCCGCGGGGGCCGGTGCGGATGTAAGGTTCGAGGCCTTCGGTGTTATCGGGCGTGTACTTCGGGTTCTTCTCCATCCAACCGACGGCCGGAGCGTCTTTGGTGTTCACGAAAATGTAGCCTAACCTGGGATCGATGGCAGTGCCACCCCAGTTGGCGCCGCCGGTGAATCCAGGAAAGACGATGGAGGGCTGCGACGGCTTGCCGTCTTCGTGAACGAGAAACGGAGTGAAAGGCCCGCCATTGTAGAGGCCGCCGACGCGGTCATAGAGTTCTTTGCATGCCTGGGCGTGTTCGGGCGTGGTGTCGGCCGCGGTGACCAGATCGTCCTTGGTGAAGCTCACGCGCGAGATGGGCGGGGGCTTGAGCGGGAATGGCTGCGTTTTGGCGTACCATTCGCCGGGCACATCGCCTTGCGCCACGGGGCGGTCTTCGACGCCAAAGACCGGCTTGCCCGTGACCCGGTTGAGGATGAACATGTAGCCGGACTTGCCCACCTGCACGAGCGCCGGGATCTTTTTTCCGTTCTGGTTGATATCGATCAGGGTGGGCGCCGGCGGGAGGTTGTAATCCCAAAGCTCGTGGCGCACGGTTTGGAAATACCATTTGAGTTTTCCAGTCTGCGCGTCGACAGCGACCAGTGTGTTGCCGAAGAGATTGTCGCCGGGCCGGTCGCCGCCATAGAAATTCGCGCCGGGACCGCTGACGGGCAGGTATAAGATACCGCGCTCCTGGTCTACGGTGAGGGCGAAGGCCCAGACGTTGTTGCCGGTGCGGTTTTTCCAGCTATCTGGTTTGAGCCAGGTTTCGTTGCCGGGCTCGCCGGGGTGGGGGATGGTGTGAAACGTCCAAAGCTGCTTGCCGGTGCGGACGTCGTAACCGTGGACGTCGCCGAGCTGGCCGCCGGCCTGGTCGAGCTGCGGGCCGATGTGGCGTTCGCCGGGGCCGTAGAAATTCGTGCCGATGAGGAGGAGGTTTTTGTAAATGGTGGGGGCGCCATCGTAGGGGACTTCGAGGGGCACTTCGCCTTCGCGGCCGAAGCCGGGATCGACCTTGCCGGTGCGGGCGTTGAGCGCGACCATTTTGCGCGCGGTGGTGAAAATGATGCGCGGCGGGTTATCGCGATCGCCGGGCCAATAGCTGACGCCGCGGAAGGAGGCGAGGGGGCCATTCAGCTCATAGGTCCAAATCTCTTTGCCGGTTTCGGGATCGAGCGCGACGACGCGATCGCCCGCCGGCAGGTACATCACTCCATTCACCACGATGGGAGTGATTTCCTGGAACAGTTCGGTGGGGCTCAAGCCGCGAATCTTTTTGCCTTCGCGGTTGAAGGCGTAGAACCAGGCCTGTTTGAGTTGGGACACGTTGGCGGTGTTGATCTGGTCGAGGGGGGAGAAGCGCGTGCCCTCAAGATCGTGCAAAAACATCGGCCAATCGCCTTTGGAGGGGCCGGATTTCTGAGCCAGCAACAGCGCCGGGAGTAGCAGGATACATGCCGTGATTCGCCGCATTCAGAGTTGATTCTATACCTCCGGAGCACAAAGCACGGGGCGCTGGCCCTTTTTGGCTAGACTGTTGGCGTTCGGGTGGTCGCCAAGCCTTCGCGGGAGGCGGTTTTTAGGCCGGTTTTCTCCGCCAGACTCACTTTCGGAGGCGGTTTGCCGGGCGATCGAGGCCGGTGACGGCGAACGGGGCGGGGCTGAGGTCGGCTGGAAGGAAGCCGTTATCGAAATTGTTCAGGAACGAAGCCAATTTTTCTTCGGGGGCAGGCTTGGCCGGGGCGGGCCGCGGCTGCGGGGACGGCTTTTGAGGGGCGGGCAGCCCTGCGGCGGCCTCGCGGGCACGGGCGGCGCCGTAGCGGTTCAGTTCTTTGAGCGCGCGGTGGTAGGAGCGCTCGGCGGTATCGAGGCGACGGTAGAAGCGGGTGAGGCGTTTGGCTTCTTTGGATTCCGGATCAAGGAAGGCATCCTCGTTCCAGAGCTTCGGCTGGATTTTGCGGAGCCGGCGGAGTTCCCATTCGGCGGTGACCAGAGTATCGAGGAGGGCGATTTCGAGCGGGCTCGCGGGCTGGAATTGCACGCGGTAGTTTTCGGCCAGGGCTGCGAGTTCGGCGGGATCTTCGCCTGGGATGACGAGCGATTTGGCGTCAAGGCCGGATTTCAGGGCGTTGAAGCGGGTAACGGCTAGTCCGGCGGCGGACGGGCCGGTGCTTTTGAGCGAATTGAGCCGGTTCGCTGTGAGCTGAGCAGGTGTTGCCATGGGAGTTCTCCTTCGTGCGGGTTGGCAGGCGAAAGCGCCTGCCTCACTTTCTGCTTAGCACGGCGACAGAGCGGGATTTTTGGAGAGATCGAGTAAGTGGTGTGAAATCAACGAAAAATTTCGTTAGAAAACTTGTGACTCCCCCATGCCGCCCAGGCAAGGAATTCGGCACCTGATGGAAAGAACCGCAGCGGCTGAAGCTTTGGCTGGATGCCTGTAAGGTCACCCACGTCGGCATGGAATCCACCGGGGTATATTGGAAGCCCGTCTGGAACCTGCCGCGGGGAAATTTCGAGATGGTGCTGGCCAATCCCTGCTACGTCAAGAATCTTCCCAGCGACAAGACCGACCCGAAAGACGCCGCCTGGATCGCAGACGGTAGTCAGCGACATTTTGGGAGTGAGCGGGCGGGAGATGATACGCAGCATCATCGACGGCCATCAGGACCCTGGTTGGCTGGCAGACAAAGCACGCGGCCGGTTGCGCGGCAAGCGGGACCAATTACGGTTAGCGCTGCGCGGCCAAATTACGGAGCATCACCGCTACATGCCGCGGGAGTTGCTGGACGATCTGGAGCGGGTGGAGAAGAAGCGCAATGAGATTGAAGAAGAGATAGAGCAGCGCCTGCGGATAGGAGCATATTTCCGGATGCGGATCATGCGGCCAGGTGGGCGGGGCTGACGAATCCGTTGGAAGCCAAGCGGCGCACCGGGGGCCGCAACGACAAGCTGGATGCTGGACACAGATCCCCAGCGGGCCTTGAAACGAGGCTAACCATTCGCGAAGCAGCCGCCTCGGTCTGCTTCACATTCGAAGGAGGACCGCCTATTGGCGGGCTCTGCGGAACCCGCTAATTTCGACTATCGGAACCGGAGCCGGCACGGCTACCGGGGGTTCGACGGGCTTGCGGGCGCGGCGATCGAGGTGAGTGGCGATTACTTCTTCGCGCAGTTTTTCGCTGGTGCGCCGCGGGCCTGGTTTGGCTTCGGCCGCCGCCCATTCTTCGGGTGGGATTTCCTGCACCGCGGGCATGTATTTCTGGAAGTAATTGCGGATGCGCTCCTGCACCGGCTTGTACGGCGAGCGATAGAGCAGGAACAGAATCTCATCCGGTTCCGCCTTGGCCAACAGGAAGTAGATCTGGGAGGCTTTGCGGATGCGCGGGGAACGCAGGGCGGTCTCCAGCTTTCTGGCCACTGTCTCGAGCCTGTGCCAACGGTCCAGTTCGGGCTTCGATAAATCGACCAGCTTCAGCAGGGCCTGCCGCTCGCGCGCCGCCAGTTTTTCGGTGAGAGCATAAAGAAAAGGCACAAGGCGGGCGTGGCGGAAGCGGGGTTCATCCGGCGGGAGGCGGAAGCCTTTCTCCAGCCGTGACAAGCCTTGCCAGTTCAGTTTCGCTCCCGCGAGCGCGGGGGAAAACACGGTGAGCAGTTTATCCTCTTCGAGGCCCTTCAAGATTTCGGCGGGGCTATCCTCAAAACCGATGCGGCGCAGTTCCTGGCTCAATGCGGCGGGCGGGATCAGTTTCTCCACTTCCGCTTGGCGCGCGTTGGCCACCTGCATGCGGGTGCGCTCTTCGACGGCGAAGCCCAGCCGCACGCGGAAGCGCGCCAGGCGCAGCAGCCGCGAGGGGTCGTCGTAAAAGCCGTAGGGCGTAGTAAGACGAAGCTCGCGCCGCTCGATATCCGCCAACCCGTTCATCGGATCAAGCAGCAGCCCGCGGGAGGCCTTATTCAGGGAGAGGGCAATGGCGTTGCAAGTGAAATCGCGGCCGCGCAGATCTTCCTGAATGGTGGCGGGACTGATGCGCGGCCGGGCGCCGGGGCGCGCCACTTTCACCTGGCACGACATGGCGATCTGGAAGGTGATACCGGATGGTAAAGCAAGCTCGACCGCTTTGCGTGACTCATCCTCGGAAAGCTGCCGCGCGGCGAGCGACTCGATAGCCGGCTTGGCGACTTTTGCCGGGTTGCCTTCGACAACGAAATCCAGATCGCGAATGGGGAATCCGGCGAGCATGTCGCGCATGGCGCCCCCGGTGAGGAAGACGTTTACATTGGCGTGGGCCGCGGCAGCGCGCACCGCCTCGACGACGCGGCTCTGGTCCGTGCTTAGGTGATTTTCGAGCATGAAGATGTAGTCGCTCATGGCCTCAGGCCCGCGGATGGTGGCGGTCCACGGTTTGCCGCAGCCGCGTCCTCACAACATGGGTATAGATTTGCGTAGTCGAGATATCGGCATGGCCCAGCATCACCTGGAGGCTGCGCAGATCCGCCCCGCCTTCGAGAAGATGAGTGGCAAAACTGTGCCGGATCACATGGGGGGTGATGCCGCGGAAAATCCCCACTTTCCGCCCATAGCCTGCCAGCAATTTCCAGAAAGCCTGGCGAGTGAGGCAGCCGCCGCGCGCTGTTACGAACAGGTAACGGCTGGCGCGCCCTTTCAACAGTTTGGGCCGGCCGCTGAGGAGATAGGCGGCCGCGGCTTCGAGCGCGGGCCTGCCGACCGGCACCAACCGCTGCTTATTTCCCTTTCCGGTGGCGCGCACCACTCCCGCTTCGCAGTTGAGATCGCCCATCCCGAGGCGGCATAACTCGGAAACCCGCAACCCGCTGGCATAAAGCAGATGAATCATGGCGCGGTCGCGCAACCCGCGGGGCTGATGGGGGTCCGGGGCCTCCAGCAGCCGCCCGACTTCCTCCACATTGAGAAATTTCGGCAGGGTTTCCCATTGCTTCGGCGCGCGCAGATGCTCGGCCGGATCGTCTACCGACGCACCTTCGCGGACGAGGAAGGCGAAGAAGTTGCGGACGGTTGTGACATGCCGCGCAATCGAGCGGTTGCTCAAGCCGGTGGCGTGCAAACTATCGATCCAGAGGCGGAGATCTTCCAAGTTCGCTCCACCACTCCGCCCCAAGCCCTTCTGGAACTCACTAAACCTTTTGAGATCATTAGCATAGGCCGCCAGCGTATGGGCTGCCAAGCCCTTTTCCACGCGGCAAAAGTTCAGGTACGCGCTGGCGTATTTGTCCCAAACGTGCTGTGCCTCGGCCACGGCCACGAGCCAATGATACAATAATGGCCGTTTTGTTAACAACATCATGTTTCGTTTATGTTTCGGCCTTGACAGAGTGACGCGGCCGCGGGCATCGGGCGGGCCGCGGGCGCCGGAATGAGCGCGGGCGGTTCCACTACAAAGAAAGCCGTGCTCCGCCGCTTCGAGAGGGAGCCTCTCTCCGGATATGTAAATCTCCTTACATTTCTGCAACTTACCGGAATTGAGCTACTCTCGCAGGAGGGCAACGTGGTGTTGGTCCCGTATCACGACGTGAAGATGGTGGCATTTGTGCGGGACTTTGATGCCGGGTCCGAGCCCGGCCGGCAGGTGTTTCAGACGCGGCCTAAGTCGGAAGGGCTGTGGGTACGGCTGGAATACCGGGATGGTGACGTGGCGGAGGGCATCCTGCCGAATAATTTGCTGCAGATTGAAACTCACGGATTCACGATCATCCCGCCGGACGCCTATGGCAACACGCAGCGGCTGTTCGTACCGCGGATGGCGCTGCGCTCGGTGCAGGTGCTTGGCGTTGTGGGCAGCCCGTTGAAGAAGAAGCCTAAACCGCCGGCCAAGGAGCAAATCGGGCTGTTTGAGGAATAGGCGACCCGGAGCGAGCGGCAAGGTCCCGGATTTGACAAGCCTGAGCTATACTCGGATTTAACGCATACAACTCCCCACTGGAGGTTCTATGAGGTTGCGGAATATGGCAGCGGCCCTGACCGGTCTGGGTCTTTTCGCCTTCGGCGCGCTGGCGCAGCAGGGCTCTATGGAAGGAACGGTGAAGGGCCCGGACGGCAAGCCGATGATCGGCGCGATGGTCAAGATCGACCGCACGGATATCAAAGCGCATTACCAGGTGAAAACGGATAAGAAGGGGCATTACTTCCACGCAGGTCTTCCAGTGCCCGGCACTTACAACGTTTCGATCACCGTGGATGGAAAGGACCAGCTTGTGCAGCAGGGGGTGCCGCTGCGGGGCGGCGACCCGGTAGAGGTTCCAATCGACCTGAGCCAGGCAGCGGCGGCTCAGCAGGCTGCCGAGCAGAAGGCGGAGGCCCAGCAGGCGGCGCTCGATGCCCGACGCCACGAAACCGCGGCGGAAAAGGCGGCTCGCGAGAAGTCTGAAAAAGAGCGGGAAGAGGCCCTGAAGAAGAACAAAGAACTAAACGACGCGTTTAATGCCGGCATTGCCGCTTCGCAAGCCAAGCAGTACGACGTTGCCGTGACGAATTTCACCAAAGCGAGCGAGCTCGATCCCAAGCAGCACGTAGTTTGGGCGCAACTGGCCGAAGCGGAAGTGAACCTGGCCGGCACCAAGAGCGGCGCCGATCAGGAAGCCGAAATGAAGAAGGGCCTGGATGCTTATGCCAAGGCCATCGAGCTGAAACCGGATGACGCGGGCTATCACAACAACTACGCGCTGGCGCTGGCGCGCGCCAAAAAGTTTTCGGAGGCGCAGGACGAGTTGACCAAGGCCGCGACGCTCGACCCCACCAACGCCGGGCGCTACTACTACAACCTGGGCGCTTTGCTGGTGAACGCCGGGCAGAATGAGCCGGCCGGCCAGGCCTTCAAAGCCGCCATCGACAAGGACCCCAACTACGCCGATGCGCAGTATCAATATGGCGTGTATCTGCTCTCGAAGGCCAGCGTGGGCGCCGACGGCAAGGTGATTCCGGTCCCCGGCACGGCGGACGCTTTCCAGAAATATCTGCAGTTAAAGCCCGATGGGCCGTTCGCGGAGCAGGCCAAATCGATGCTCACCAGCCTGGGCGAGACAGTGGATACTTCGTACAAGGCGCCGAGTAACAAAAAGGGCAAGAAGTAAGGCAGGTTTGAGCGGCCGGGAGGGAAACCCTCCGGCCGCTCTTGGCGAATGATTCGTTATCTTATCCTTCGGTTTCTCGTTCCCCTCCTGATTTTTTTCCTCCTCAGGTCGATTCTCCGCACGCTCGTTTATGGCGCCAACCGGCGTGCCACGGCGGCTAAGCCGCGCCCGCGCGAAGTTCGGGCCAGCGGAGAGCTTAAAAAAGACCCGGTATGCGGAACGTATGTTTCCACCGCCGTCAGCATTACGCGCAACATCGGCGGCAAAACAGTGCACTTCTGCTCGGAAGATTGTTCCCAAAAGTACCGGGTGGCGTCGTAGATTCCAGTAGAATCAGAAGCAAGAAAAGTAGCAGAATCCTGGCAAGACCCTCTGAAGAAGCACCGTTTCACTCTTTGTGAGTCGGCACGTCACATCCACCCATTCACCAGGACCGCTACTGCCGCGATAGCCGCGGTTTCCGCGCGCAGGATTTGCGGGCCTAGCGAGACGGGTTGCCAGCCGGCGGCGCCGGCGAGTTGGCGCTCGCTTTCCGTCCAGCCGCCTTCGGGGCCGGTCAGCAGGGTTACGGTTGCGGCGCGCGTGCGATATGCGGGCAGCACGCGGATAATGGGAGCGGCGCCGGCTTCATCCAGGAAATAGCGGTAATTGGCCGGTTCGATGAGGGCGGCTTCGAAGCTTGCTGCTGGAAGAATTTCGGGCGCGCGCAAGCGGCGCGATTGCTGGCTGCTTTCTTTAGCGATACGGCGCCAGCGCTCGATGCGTTTGCGGGCGGCGGCGGCCAAGCCTCCGCCGCTGCGCGCGGCTTCGAAGGGGAGAATGCGCTCCACACCCAGCTCGGTTAGCTTTTCGATCATCCATTCGAAGCGGTCGAACTTGATCAACGCGGCGGCCGCGGCGACCCGCACCGGCGCTTCAGGCGACTCGACAGCCTCGATCAGACGAAACAGGACGCGGTCGCCACGAGCCTCGGCGATTTCGGCCAACCAGGCGTTCCGGCTATCGGTGATCTCGTATCGCTGGCCGGGTTCGGCGCGCAGGACACGCGCCAGGTGGCGCGCCTCATCGCCGCGCAGCTCGGCTTCACCGCCGCGAATCGCATCCACAAAAAATCTCCGCCGCGCCATCTTTAACTTCGCGCCCCGGGTTTCATTCCGACTTCTTTCTCCTGACTCCTCCAGTTACTATAGAGCGGTGATCGCTCTACTGCGTGGGACGCTTCTCGAGAAACATCCGAATCAAGCCATTGTAGAGGCCGGCGGCGTGGGTTACGACGTGGCTATTCCGGTCTCGACGTTCACGCGGCTGCCGGACAGCGGCGCCGAGGTGCGGCTGCGCATCTACACGCACGTGCGGGAGGACGCGCTGTCGCTTTATGGCTTCCTCACGCAGGACGAAAAGGCGCTGTTTGAGAAGCTGATCGGCGTGAGCGGGATCGGCCCCACGCTGGCGGTGAAAATTCTTTCCGGCCTGGCGGCGCCGGACCTGATCGCAGCGATCCGGCGCGGCGAAGCCGACCGGCTGGTGCGCATTCCGGGCGTGGGCAAGAAGACCGCCGACCGCATGGTGCTGGAATTGCGCGACAAGCTTCCTGGGGTCACGGGCGAGGAGCCGGAGGCGCCCGCAGGCACGCTTTCGGCCATCGACCAGGACGTGCTTTCGGCGCTGCTCAACCTGGGCTGCGCGCGTCCGCAAGCCGAAGCCGCGGTGCGCAAAGCCAAGACGCCGGAGATCGCGTCCAATTTCGAGGCGCTTTTCCGCCGGGCGTTAGAATTGGTTCGGTAGAGTGTTGCGTCCGAGTCGATTTTTCACCACGGAGACACGGAGGCGCAGAGAACTTCTAAGTAGGATTTGCTCCGTGCTGTTTCCGTGTCTCTGTAGTCGATGCCCGTTTTCGGTCTGAGGTTGACCTTGGTAGGGGAACCGGTACGGTAAGCTGGTAACACCATGCCCGACCGGAGCCTCATTTCGGGAGACCGGCAGCCCGAAGACGCGAATTTCGAAGCGGGTCTGCGGCCGCGGCGCCTGGGCGATTTCATCGGGCAGAGTAAGCTCAAGGAAAACCTTTCCATTGCGATCGAGGCGGCCAAACTGCGCGGCGAAGCGCTGGATCACGTTCTGCTCTACGGCCCGCCCGGATTGGGAAAAACCACGCTGGCCTCCATCATCGCCGAAGAATTGGGAGTGCTCTTCACGGCGACTTCGGGCCCGGTGCTGCAAAAGAAGCTCGACCTGACCGGCATTCTGAGCAACATTCGGGCGCGGCAGGTGTTTTTTGTGGATGAGATCCATCGGCTGCTGCCCGATGTGGAAGAGATGTTCTACTCGGCGCTGGAGGATTTCCGGGTGGACATTCTGGTGGGGGCCGGACCGGGGGCGCGCACGCACTCGCTGCCCATGCCGAAGTTTACGGCCATCGGGGCGACCACGCGGCAGGGGCTGGTGAGCGCGCCGTTGCGCGGCCGTTTCGGCCTGGTGCTGCGCCTCGAGCCGTACAACGTGGCGGAGTTGAGCGAGATCGTGAAGCGCTCAGCGCGGCTGTTGCAGGTGGAAATCGCCGGCCCGGCGGCGGAGGAGATTGCACGGCGGTGCCGGGGAACGCCGCGGATTGCCAACCGGCTGCTGCGCCGCGTCCGCGACTATGCGCAGGTGCGGGCCGATGGTCACATCACGCCACAGGTGGCGCAGACGGCGCTCGATTTGCACAACGTGGACCGGTTCGGCCTGGACGAAATCGACCAGAAAATCATGCTGACCATCCTCGAAAAATATCGCGGCGGTCCGGTGGGACTGAATACGATTGCCGCTTCGATTTCGGAGGAGCCGGGCACCATCGAAGAAGTGTACGAGCCGTACCTGATCCAGTTGGGCCTGCTGAACCGCACGCAGCGCGGCCGCGAAGCCACGGCGCGCGCCTTCGAGTACTTCAAAGTGCAACCGAAATCGCTCCGGCGCGATCAGCCGGCGCTGTTCGAGTCATGAAGACCGCCTATCTTTCGCTCGGCGCAAACCTGGGAGACCGCGAGCGCAACCTGGAAGCGGCGCTCGAAAAACTGGCAGCGCCGGATTTGCGGATTCGCCGCGTTTCTTCGGTATACGAAACCGCGCCGGTGGATACCGATGATCCGCGCTGGTTTTTGAACCTGGTGGTGGAAGCGCACACGGACCTGTTTCCCATGCAGTTGCTATGGCGCATCGGCAAAATCGAGCATTCGCTGGGGAGGGTTCGCACCGTAGTGAACGGCCCGCGAACGATCGATATCGATATCCTGCTGTATGGCCGGGCCGTGATTCACAGCCTCGGGCTGGAGGTGCCGCACCCGCGCATGATGCAGCGCCGTTTCGTGCTGGCGCCACTGGCGGAACTAGCGCCGGATTTGCGGCATCCGGTGGCGCGCAAGACCATTCGCGAGCTGCTCGACAGAGCGCCTGAGCAGAGTGTGCGCCGGCTGGCGAAGCCGATCGCGTGCGGGTATTGAGATGCGCAAGCGGCTTGTTACCTTCGCTCTCCTGCCCGTCGCGGCTTGATTCCACACGAAGCCCAGCGCCCTTACCACACCCGGCACGCGTTCCGAGCCACCATGGCATCCCCCGCTTTGCACGCAAACGCTTTCTGAAATTCGGGCATGTTTTGCAGCACGCCGTTCACACGGTACTTGCCGGGGGAATGCGGGTCTGTTTGTAAATGCAGGCGCGCCGATTCCGGCGTCTGGCTTTCGCACCAAATCTGCGCGAACGACAGAAAGTAACGCTGTTGCGGCGTCAGGCCATCGATCTTTTTCTGGTCGTTGCCGATTACATCCATCAGCGCCATCAGCGCCAGGCGCAATCCGCCATTATCCGCGATATTCTCGCCCAGCGTCAGTTTTCCGTTCAAGTGCATGCCATCCACCGGAGTGAAGCTGGAATATTGCTGAACAAAGCAGGCCGCCTTCTGGTCGAAGGCTTTGGCGTCGGCGGGAGTCCACCAGTCGCGCAGATTCCCCTGGGCATCGAATTGCCGTCCCTGGTCGTCGAAGCCGTGCGTCAGTTCGTGGCCGATCACCATTCCAATCGCGCCGTAGTTCACCGGGTCATCGGCCCGGTTGTCGTAAAAAGGCGGCTGCAAAATGCCCGCCGGGAAATTGATGTTGTTCATCTGCGGGTCGTAATACGCGTTCACGGTGGGCGGAGTCATCTGCCATTCTTTGCGATCCACGGGCTGGCCGATTTTGTTCAACTGCCGTTGATATTCGAACTGGTCGGCCCGCATGGCATTGCCAATCGCGTCATCGCGCCGGATGACCACGCTCGAATAGTCGCGCCATTTATCGGGGTAGCCGATTTTATTCGTGATCGCCTTGAGCTTGATCAGCGCCTCTTTCTTCGTCTCTGGCGCCATCCAGGTGACGCTTTGGATGTCCTTGGCCAGGGCCTTTTCGATTTCCTGCACCATTTTGAGAGTGCGCGCCTTGCCTTGCGCGCCAAAGGTCCGCTCCACGAACTTCTGGCCCAGCGCCTCGCCCAACTGGTTGTCGGTGAAATCCACGCAGCGTTTCCAGCGGGGGCGTAATTCCTTGGCGCCGGTGAGCGTTTTGCCATAGAAATTGAAGTTCTCGTCCACGAACTTCGTGGGCAGCAGCGGCGCCTGCGAATGCAGCACGTTCCACCGCAGGTAAATCTTCCATTCGTCCAGGCTGTAGGTTTCGATAGCGGCGCTCTGCGCCTTGAAGAAATCGGGCACGGCGACGTTGATTTGCTGAAATTGGGGCGCGCCGGAATCGGCGAAGAATTCCGTCCAACGAAAAGCGGGAGCGAGCATGGCGAGTTCCTGCTTGCTCATACGGTGATAGACATTGTCGGGATTGCGGCGGGAAACGCGGTCGAGCGACCCCTTCGCCAGGCCGGTTTCGATCCGCATCACGGTTTGCGCATCGGACCTCGCCTGTGCCGCCGGTTCGCCGGCCAGCGCGAACATCCGCTCGACATGCGCCAAATATTGAGCCCGCACCTGTTTCATTTGCGGATCGTCTTTCAGGTAATAATCGCGGTCGGGCAGGCCGATGCCGCCCTGGTCGGCCTGCGCGATCACTGCGTTCGAATCTTTGAAATCCTGGCCGGAGCCGAAATCGAACATGGAGGAGATGCCGGCCCGCTGCAGGTGCGCCACCTCGGCTGCAAGCTGGCCTTTGTCGCGCAGGTTGCGGATGCGGTCTAGTTCCGGCTGGATGGGCGCGAGTCCCTTGGCATCGATTCCGGGCACGTCCATGCACGCCGCATAATAGTCCCCGATTTTCTGGGTGACTGCATCGCGGTTCGGCGCCGGCTTAGAGGCTTCTTCGAGGATCTGGTGCAAGATTTCCAGGTTTCGCTCCTCGAGTTGCGTGAACCGGCCCCACCGGGATTGATCCGGCGGAATGGGGTTGTTCCTGATCCAGTTGCCGCAGGCGTATTGATAGAAATCCTGGCATGGGTTGACGGATTTATCCGTAAGCGAGGGATCGAAGCGCAGGTCGGGCAAATTGGCGGGGGTGGCAGCAGGCTTTTGCCGGGGAACAGGCGGGGGCGCTTTGGGCGCCGGTGAGGATTGCGCGGGCCGGGAAACCGGGCCGCCGGGCGTAGCGCCGTTTTGCGGGGAATTGGGCGTATTCGGTGCGCTTTGCGCATATGCCGCGGCGGCCGCGAGGCATGTAAAAGCTATTTTGGGTAACCATTTCTGGGACAAGCAGCGGAACTCCTTTCCCAATCGTAGCCTGCCGCTTGGCAATCGTAACGGTCCTGTTGCTACGCTTGGTATAGTTTTCACTATTATTTAGTATGTCCAGTGTATTGGTCCGAAAGCCTCTGGGGAAGATTCTGGCGGAAGCCGGGGAATGCGGGGAACACAGCCTGCGGCGCACGCTGGGGGCTTTTCAGCTCACCACTTTGGGCGTTGGCGCGATTATCGGCGCCGGCATTTTCGTGCTGTCCGGCTTGGGCGCGCATTATGCCGGCCCCGCGCTGATGCTCTCGTTCGTGCTTTCGGGCTTTGGGTGCGGCTTCGCCGGGTTGTGCTACGCCGAATTCGCCTCGCTCATTCCGCTTGCGGGCAGCGCGTATACGTACGCCTACGCAACCCTGGGTGAACTCTTCGCCTGGATTATCGGCTGGGATTTGACCCTCGAATACGCCATGGGCGCGAGCACGGTTTCTTCCGGCTGGTCGAATCACTTCATCGAACTGCTGAACATATTTCATCTGAAAATGCCGCTCTGGCTGGCTTACGATCATTGGACCGGATTGAGCATTGCCGAAAACAACATCGCGCGGCAAATAGTGGAAGCGGCGAATCCGGCCTTGCAGCCGGGGACGCAGGCATTCATGGATCGGGTGACCGCCGTGACCTCCGCCCAATCCGCGGAACTTGTCCGCCGCACGCACGAGCTGCTCGCCGCGCCGCACCTGTTCGGCCATGAGATCGGCTTCAATCTGCCGGCGTTTCTCATCGCCCTGATCATTACGGCCATTTTGGTGATCGGCATCAAGGAAAGCGCGCGCTTCAACGACGCCATTGTGGTGACCAAAGTAGGCGTGGTGCTGTTTGTCATCCTGCTGGGTTTTCACTACGTAAACACGGCCAACTGGGGCTCGGGCTGGTCGAGTTTCGCGCCCTTCGGATTTTCGGGCGTCGGAGCGGGCGCGGCCTACATATTCTTCGCCTATATCGGCTTCGATGCGGTTTCGACCACGGCGCAGGAAGCGAAGAATCCGCAGCGCGATTTGCCCCTGGGGATCATCGCCTCGCTGCTGATCTGCACGGTCCTATATATTCTCGTCGCGGGCGTGCTGACGGGCATGGTGCCATGGCAGGAAGTCAACATCGAAGCACCCATCTCGCGCGCATTTCTCGATCGCGGACTCAACATCGCTTCGCAGGTCGTGACTCTGGGCGCGCTGGCCGGGCTGACGAGCGTGATGCTGGTGATGCTGCTGGGCCAGACCCGCGTGCTCTACTCGATGGCTCACGATGGCCTGCTGCCGCGCAAATTCTTCGCCGACGTGCATCCGCGCTGGCGCACGCCTTGGAAAAACACCATCCTGGTCGGGTCGCTGGCGGCCATTGTAGGAAGCCTCACGCCGATTTCCGTCATCGGGAACATGGTGAACATTGGCACGCTGCTGGCGTTTGTGATTGTCTGCATGGCCGTGCTGGTGCTGCGCCGAACCAATCCCGATCAGCCTCGCCCTTTCCGCACACCCTGGGTGCCGGTAGTGCCGATTCTCGGCATCGTAGTAAACGGCTACATGATGTACAAGCTCGGCTGGCTCAACTGGGCGCGGCTCATCATCTGGCTGGCCATTGGCCTGGTTGTTTACTTCAACTACGGCCGGAAGCACAGCCAAGCGGCGACGGAAGCGCCCAGCACGGCACCATCCTCGGTCGCGAAGCAGTAAGCCCGCTCGCCCGTCCCGCTCACTCATTCGGGGAAATTTTTCGCACCGCTTGAAAAGGAACTGAGCGGGAATATGCTAGGAAAGGGAACGGTTCAATTCCCCTTGGACAAACCGGTTCCGGCGAAGCTCATTACGCGGATTGCGAAGTTGCGCGCAGCCGGAATTGCCGCCATTGCGAACAATCCGCAATCGGGCCAAGGCAAACCCAGACGCAGGCCGGCACAGTAGACCGGCCAACCAAACCGCGGCGCTACACTCGGATCAGGAGCTTCTATGCCCGATCACGACGACCCACCCTCAGGCGTGCGGCCGCGCACGGCGGTGTTGACCCGCGGCTTCGACCCCAGCCTCTCCGTCGGTTCGGCCCGGCCGGCCGTATTTCGCAGTTCCACCTACGTCTTCGCCACTCCGGAAGCGGCGGAGCGGGCCTTCGCCATCGCCACCGGAAAAATCCATGTTCCCGATGGCGAGCGCCCGGACCTGATCTATTCGCGAATTTCCCATCCCAACGCCGAGATTCTCGAAGATCAGATCGTCCCGCTCGAGGCCGGGGCGCAAGCCGCCGCCGTATTCAATTCCGGCATGGCCGCCATCATGACGGCCTTCTTCACCTTTGGCCGCCATCACGGCACCATCGTCTATACCACTCCTCTCTATGGCGGCACCACCGGCCTGATTCACCAGTTTCTAGGGCCTTTCGGCATGACGGGCGTGGCTGTCGACGCGGGCGATTCCGCCGGCCTGGATCAGGCGATTGCCGCGGCCCGCAATCTCTGCATTGTTTATATCGAGACGCCCGCCAACCCGACGCTCACCATGACCGATATCGAGCGCGGCGCCGACGCCGCCGCCCGCCACCCGGATAAACCTGTCGTCATGGTGGACAATACATTCCTCGGACCCGCCTTCCAGCACCCGCTGCAGCTAGGCGCCGACGTGGTGCTCTACTCCGCCACGAAATATCTTTCCGGTTTCAGTGACATGGTGGCCGGCGTGGCGCTGGCCCGCAATCCCGAAGTGATTCAAATGCTCCGCAGCCGCCGCGCGATGTTTGGCAACATCCTGCAGCCGGATGAATGCTGGATGCTCGATAGCCGCCTGCCCACGGTCGCCTTGCGCATGAACCGCCAGAGCAAGAACGCCCAACGGCTGGCGGAAGCGCTCCAGGGCCATAAGGCGCTCTGCCGCGTCCTCTATCCCACGCTCTTCACCGATCCCGAACAGGTGCGCATCTTCCATAAGCAGTGCGCCTATCCCGGCGCGATTTTTTCGCTTGAGTTCCGCGGAGGCAAAAGCGCCGCTTTCAATTTCCTGCGCAGCGTGAAGATCGCGCGCAACGCCGTGTCACTGGGCGGCGTCGAGACACTCACCTGTCACCCCAAAACCACCACTCACTCCGGCATGAGTGAGGAGGAACTGGCTGCCTCCGGAGTGACCGATGGACTGGTGCGCATTTCTGTCGGAATTGAAGATTGGCGCGATTTGCTGGCCGATTTCGAGCAGGCGCTGGCGGCGGTGGAATAGCTGTCGCCCCGCGGCGGTCTTATGCTCGCCCATAATGAAAACAATGCTGGCGTGCGGTTCCAGCATCGCGCGCGGACGCGGAGTTGCCTCGAAATTGCGATCCTCATATGCGCATTCGGCTCACGGAAGGCCTGGTCATCGCCATCGAGCCGAACGTCGCGGCGGGGCGCGAGCGTGGTGCGCTCGAGTCCGATGGCTGGACCATTCGAACTGCCGATGGCGCCTTTGCTGCCCATCACGAGCACACGCTGGTGATCACCCGGCGCGCTTTCATCCTGCTCACAGCCGCATAATTCGCGAATTGCCTATAATGGCGTTCATGTCCGCTCCTTCCAGATCCGGCGTGTCGGTGCGCGTGGCGCGCATGGAAGATATCGCCGCGTGCGGCCCTATCTGTCACACCGCGTTCCATGAGATCAACACCCGCCACAACTTCCCGCCCGATTTACCCTCGGCCGAGGCGGCTGGCGGGATATTGACGCAGATGTTTTCCCATCCGCGCTTTTACTGTGTAGTGGCGGAGGTGGATGGCAAAGTCGCCGGAAGCAATTGCCTGGATGAGCGCAGCCCCATTGCCGGCGTAGGGCCGATCACGGTCGATCCCTCCGTGCAGAACAGAGGCGTGGGGCGTATGCTGATGCAGGCCGTAATCGAACGCGCGCTCGCGCGGCACAGCCCGGGAATCCGGCTGGTGTAGGCCGCTTTTCATAACCGGTCGCTATCGCTCTACACCAGTCTGGGGTTCGATGTTTGCGAACCGCTTTCCTGCATGCAGGGCAACCCGCCGGGAGGCAAGATTCCCGGCTGCGAAGTACGGCCGGCCGAGGCCGCGGATTTGCCCGATACCAGCCGGGTTTGCCGCCTGGTTCATGGCCACGACCGCGAAGGCGAAGTTGCCGACGCCATCCGGCAGGGCGCCGCGAAGGTGGTGATTCGCGGCGGAAGGATTACCGGATACACCACCGGCCTCGCATTCTTCGGCCACTCGGCCGGCGAAACCCTCACAGATATACAGGCATTGATCGCCTCGGCTGAATTTTTCAGCGGACCGGGAATCCTGGTGCCCACGCGCAACGCCCCGCTGTTCCGCTGGTGCCTGGAAAACGGCTTGCGTGTCGTGCAGCCAATGACACTCATGAGCCTTGGCTTGTATAACGAGCCGAAAGGCGCCTGGCTGCCCTCAATCACTTTTTAGCGCTTGCCGGCGGTTTCGGGGTCATCCCTGCCTACTTCGCGACCGGATCGGATAACCCCGTCTCGAGCGCGCTCTATCGGATGGGCCGGAGCGGTACCGTCATCACCCGCTTCTCCTTCTAATATTGGAGTAGTGACCAGGGACGCTCTCAACAACAGGCCGCCCAATAGGCCGCAAAGCCCGGCCGGAATTCTTTGCGGCCTTTTTACTGCCGCCGTTGCCCTGAGCGCAACCCTGGGCTTGTTCGCGGCGGAACGGGATTTTCCCTCCTTCGAAAGTGTGAAGCCGGTCCTGGAAACGCAGCGGGAGCATTTGCCGGCAGGCCTCGGAAACGCCAATGAAGGCAGGTGGCTCGCCTGGTCGCGGCGCGAGGACAAAGTCATTCGCGCGCGTCTCGATCAGGGCGATCTCGATTCCGCGGTGAATCTGCTTCTGTACGGCACGTCGTTCACCAGCCAGCCGCGAATCCGCATGGAAGCCCTCACCGAAGCCTCCCGCGCCGGCATATTGCGGGCGCGCGTGGACGATCTGGTTGCCGGCGTCCGCAACCCCGGTAGCAACCAGCGCCTCATTTTCCTTAGGCAACTTCTACAGAAGCACGGATTCGAGGCGGATTCTCCGGACGGCGCCAAACAGACCGGCGTGTTCCTCCTCGACAATCTTCTGCGAATTGTGAAAGAGAGAAAGGTCTTGGCGGAGCGGGCCGCCAATGCCGCGAAGGGGGCCGCTCAGAGGGACGCCGCGCGGCCGAGCGGCGGCTCAAGCGATCCGGCATCGCTTTTGGACCGGGCCTCGCTTTTCCGCGATCGTGGTCTTTCGCTTGACACCGGCGTGTTCCCCGATTTCGTAATCGAGCAGACCTTGCGCGATCTGAAAAATCACGGGCTGTTGCGCGAGGGCCAGGTGGCCCGTGTGGCCGTGATCGGGCCGGGCCTCGATTTCATCGATAAGAACGAAGATTCCGCTTACGACTACTATCCTCCGCAGACCCTGCAACCGTTTGCCCTGTATGATTCCCTTGTCCGGCTCGGGCTGGCAAAAGCGGGTTCTCTATCCGTCTCCATTCTCGACATCAGCACAAGAGTGATCGAACACATAGGCCGCGCGCGCGAGCGAGCCGCGAACCACGAAGGCTACGCGATCCAGTTGCCGCGCGACATTGCGCGCCCGTGGCCGCCGGACCTCATCGCCTACTGGAAATCGTTAGGAGACCGGGTGGGAAAGCCAATCGCCCCCATTCATCCGCCGGATATCTTCCCGGGACTGGAGACGCGAGCGGTCGAAATCCGTCCGGACGTGGTGCTGGCGTGTAAACCGGCCGATCTCGATATCATTCTCCAGCGGTTGAACCTGCCACCGCCCGAGCGCTTCGACCTCATCGTGGCCACTAACATCTTCGTCTACTACGACGCTTTCGAGCAGGCTCTCGCCCTCGAAAACGCGGGCGCCATGCTGAAAACCGGCGGTCTCCTTCTGACCAACGACCGCCTCCCAGCCGGCCCCGCCAGTGCGATGCGTTTGGAGGGCGCTACCATCGTGCCCTTCGATTCTCCCGGAGTCGCTACTCACGAAGCCGTGGGCTGGTACGAAAAGCAATAGGCGTGGTCCAACGCAACTTTCAAGTGCTACCCATTTGCACGGGCTGAACAAGTCGCGTAGCTGGGAAGCCTGACGGCAGCGGAACGAGCGAGTCGAATGTCTACCCAGAGCGGCCGGAACCGGAATGATTCAGCCACACTCAACTGCCGCCTACACCAGCAACTCCCGCGCATCAATCTTCTTCCTCGTCGTCTTCAAAGGCGCGCTCAGAAATTCCAGAAACGGCTTCATCGCGCGGAATCGCTGCACGATTTCCGTGTAGAAAGCGGGCGTTGTGGCAATTTCGGGCGGCAACTCCACGTAAAGGATAAACTGCTTGAAGCGCAGCAGATCGGCGGCCGGGTGGTCGCTGGCGAAGCCTTTGGGAACACGGGAAAGCTGCTCTCCCCGCAGTTCTCCCAGAAGCTCGCGCACCGGGCGGGCGCGCAGAATGCGGCGCAGATCGCCGTGCCGCTCCGCGATGTGGTTGCGGATGACCGTGAGCGCCGCCGGTTCCGGCATATACATGCCTCCGCCGATGGCGGCCTCTTTGTGCGAAATCGCGAAGTAATAACCTGCGCCGGTATCCCTATAGCGAAAACTAGCGGCGATCTGGGTCTTATAAGGCGATTTATCTTTGCTGAAACGCGTATCGCGGTAGATCCGGTAGACTGCCTTTTCCGGCTCCGTCACAAATTCCGGAGCGAAGTCCATCAGCGCCCGGTTCACGGCTTCCACCAGCGCGCGCATGGGCTGCTTCACCCGCTCTTCGAACAGTGGCTTGCGCGGCTGGAACCATTCGCGCTTGTTGTTGCGAGCCAGGCCGCGGAAGAAATCGATGGCCTCGGCCGGAAAGCCTGGAAAGGCGGAGCGCACGGAAATCCCTCACCTATAATTTAGGTAATGCCCACCACGGAAGAGGCGCTGGCGCGTCTCGCCGCGATTCCCAATTTAACCATTTTGCGCGATGAGCCGCTGGCCCGGCACACGCGTTTTGCCATCGGCGGTCCCGCCGATTTCTACGCCGAAACGGACAGTCCGGAAACGTTTGCGTCCGCTTTGGAAAAGGCGCGCGCCGCGGGCATCCACACCGCGATCATCGGCGGCGGCACGAACCTGATCGTCTCGGACGAAGGCTTTCGGGGTCTTGTGCTCCGCTACCGCGCGGCGAGGCTCGAAGCGCGCGGCAATTGCGTTCTGGCAGAGGCGGGGGCGGAATTGCAAGCTTTGGTGGATTTCACTATCGAGCGGGGCCTCAAGGGTCTCGAAACGCTCGCCGGAATTCCCGGTTGGGTGGGCGCGGCCGTTTATGGCAATGCGGGCGCCTATGGCCATTCCATTTCCGAGCGCGTGGCTTGGGTGCGCTATTACGATGGCGCGGGCGTCCGCGCCATCAGCGGTCCGGAGTGTGAGTTCCGCTACCGGGAGAGCATTTTCAAGGCGCGCAAGGAATGGATTATTTTCTCTACCGAACTGCATCTCGAACCGGCGGATGTGGGAGAACTACGCCGCGTGGCCGCGGATATCGTGAAGGTGCGCAACGAAAAATTCCCGGTCACCATGAAATGCGCGGGCAGCATTTTCAAGAACCTGATCCTGGCCGAGCTTCCCCCCGCAGCCGCGGCGGCGGTGCCGCCCCGGGTGATTCGCGAAGGCAAAGTGCCGGCCGCCTGGTTTCTGGAGCAGGTAGGCGCCAAGGGGATGCGGCGCGGCGGCATTCAGGTGGCCGATTATCACGCCAATCTCGTTTATAACGATGGCGGCGGCACGGCCGCGGATCTGTGCGCCGTAATCGCGGAACTGAAAAGTCTGGTGCAGGGCCGTTTTGGCCTGGCGCTGGAAGAAGAAGTCCAATACGTGGGCATGAAAGCCTGACCCCGCCGCTGCCACCGCGCCACAATAGAAGCAGCTATGAGCACCATTACCTCGCCCGATATCGGATCGACGCATCTGGCTGAGTACGTCAATGGCGTGCCCAACCTGAGCGGTTCCGAGGACGCCATAGCGCACGCGATGGCCCGCCGTGGCCCCTTCTACCTGCCGGAGTGCGGCATCGATTTCGGCCGCGCCCGCAGCGGCTTCGCCAACGCCCTGCACATGCATCAGCCGCTCATCCCGGCCGGCAGCCCCGATCTCGGCAGGGCTCCCATCATCAGCAATCTGCAATTCATGCGTGATTTCGGCAACGACGAAGCGCGCTACAACGCGGGCGTCTTCGCCTGGTGCTATAAGCGCATGGGCGAATTCATCCCCCAATTGTTCGGCGAAGGCAAGCAACCGCGCATCATGCTGGATTATTCCGGCTGCCTGCTCCACGGGCTGCGCGCCATGGGGCAGAACGATACTATCGAAGCCTTGCAGCGCATCACCGGCGATCCCGCCTACCGTCGCGGGGTCGAGTGGGTGGCCACCGCCTGGGGCCACGCCGTCGCGCCCTCCACTCCGGTGCAGGATTTCCGCCATCACGTGCGCGCCTTCCAGCATCATTTCGCGGCGATGTTCGGCCTGGAAGCGCTCAGCCGAGTGCGTGGGTTTTCGCCTCCGGAAATGGCCCTCCCCAATCACCCCGATGTCGCCTACGAATTCGTGCGCACCTTGAAGGATTGCGGATTCCGCTGGGTGCTGGTGCAGGAGCACTCCGTCGAGCGCGTCGAAGATGGCGGGCCGGTCCGCCAGCCGCATCTTCCTCACACGCTCGTAGCCCGCAATTCCGAAGGGAAAACCCACTCCATCACCGCTATCGTGAAAACCCAAGGCAGCGATACCAAGCTGGTCGCGCAGATGCAGCCTTATTACGAGGCCAAAGGGTTGAATCGTTCCCCTCTGGGCTCTAATTTCGTGCCCCCGGTGTGCGCGCAGATTGCCGACGGGGAAAATGGCGGCGTGATGATGAACGAATTTCCCGCCAAGTACATGGAAGTGATGCGGGAAGCTTCTGGGAGCGATGTGCCGCCCATGAATATCACCGAGTACCTGGAGTATCTGGACGCCATGGGAGTGCGGGAGCAGGATTTTCCCCCCATTCAGCCGATCCTGCAGAAGCGCATCTGGGACCGCATGGCCGGACAGACCGGCGCGGAAGCGATGGAGCGCGCCATTGAAGAGCTGCGCAAGCAAGATAACCGTTTCCACGTGGAAGGCGGTAGCTGGACGAACAACCTTTCCTGGGTGCGCGGTTACGCCGATGTGCTCGGGCCGATCGAAAAAGTCAGTGCGCTGTTCACCGAAAAAACCCGCGGCGCAAATCCTTCCGAACATCGCTACCGGAACGCTCTATACTACTTACTGATGACCCAGACCAGTTGCTTCCGCTATTGGGGCACGGGCGTGTGGACCGATTACGCCCGCGAGCTCTGCCGGCGGACAACCGAGATTCTGCAGCACGATTTCTGAGACGGGGAAAGGCCCGGGCCCCTGCAGTACTTCCTGGCCAGGGAAGGAGCAGTTTCCGTGAAATGCTGGTTCTGTGAAAACACCGCTCGAGGCACATGCGCAGCCTGCGGCCGGGGACTTTGCCACGAGCACGCGCACATTCACGACGAATTCACCCTGGCCAAGTCGGACACAAGCACCGGGTTCAGCAGCTATTACAACGTCTACGGAGCATTGAAGTGCTCCGATTGCCGTCTGGAATGGAAGAACTTTCAACCTGGGCGGTGATGCGGACGTGGCCAGATTCTGGGGCACGCTAGGCGGCATCCTGGCCGGTTTGCGCGGTTTCACCCGCGCCTTGAAAAGACACCGGCCGCGGACGCCCATACCCACCCCGCGGCCCGCGGCATCGGCTGAAGGGCGCGAGTTGCCAGTCTCCTACGGCCGCCCCAAAGTTACGCTGATGGTTGTGGATCCTTACCTGGTGTACGCGTACTGGGATGTCGATACGGAGCGCTTACCCGCCGGTACGCAATCGGCTGTGCTGCGCTTTCACGATGCCTCCCAGGCCGCGCCTCCATTTGATGTCGATATCGATCTGCGCGCACTCAACTGGTACGTGCACCTGTGGAGCCCGGCCAAATCCTACTACGCGGACCTGGGAGTAAGAACAGAGGGAGGTCAGTTTATTTCCCTGGCGGTTTCCAATCGAATCGAAACGCCGCGCGCCTGGCCCGCCGCGGAGATTAAAGAGGTGGGGCAGGCCCTTTCGCCTGCCGATGCGGGCGAGGCCCGCGCGCCGGTGGCGCCTTCGCCTGCCGCTAGAGCCGAAGCCCACATGCTATCGCCGGCAGTCTTGGCGCCGCCGAAACAGCCGGCGCCCGCGGCCAGGAATCCGCAACCGGAGGCGAAGTCCCTGGAGCCTGAAGTCCGGGAGTCTGTTCCCAAGCCTGTCCACGCCGGCGACGTGTTGCGCCAGAGGCTCGCCGAAATCTACGCGCTGCGCTCCTGGCAGTCCCGCCCGGCTTTGACGCTGGCGGCGGTTTCACCGGGCGAAATCGTAGGAACCACGTTCACGCTTCAGCCGGCCGGCGCCGAAACAATTTGTGCGATCCATGTTCCGGGCGAACGGGCGCCTTCCGCTTTCACTCCAGTCCCCTCCGATCTGACTGCGCTCGCGGAGCGCGGCTTTTCTCCGGGCCTGCCTTCTTCGCCTGGCGCCCCCGCCGGTTAGCGCGTATGCAAGGCTATTTAGCCCTCATCCTGCACGCCCACCTTCCGTATGTGCGGCACCTGGAACACGAAGATTTCCTCGAAGAGAACTGGCTGTTTGAGGCGATCACGGAAACCTACGTCCCGCTGCTGCTGGTGCTCGATGGTTTGGTCGCCGATGGCGTCGATTTCCGGCTCACCATTTCGCTTACGCCCCCGCTTGCGGCCATGCTGCTCGATGCGCCCTTGCTCGCCCGCTACCTGCGCCGGCTGGAACGCACCATGGAACTGGCGGAAAAAGAAGTCGCGCGCACCGCCTCCCAGCCCGAGTTCGAACTGCTCGCGCGGCTCTATCTACGCCTGTTCTCACGAGTTCACGACGCCTTTGCCAACCGCTACCAGCGGAACCTGGTGGGCGCGCTCGACCGCCTGCAGCAGACCGGTAAGGTGGAGGTGATTGCGAGCGCGGCCACCCACGGCTATCTGCCGGTGCTCTCGGTGAATCCATCGGCGGTGCGGGCGCAGGTGTGCCTGGGAGTGGAGCATTACCGCAAGATATTTGGCAAATCTCCCGCCGGGTTCTGGTTGCCCGAGTGCGGCTACTATCCGGGCGTTGATGAAATTCTGCGCGAAAACGGAATCCGCTACACCATTCTGGAAACCCACGGCATCACCCGCGCCGGCCGGCGCCCCGCTTACGGCGTTTACGCGCCGATCGAGTGCCCATCCGGTCTCGCCGCTTTCGGCCGCGACCCCGATTCCTCCCGCCAGGTGTGGAGCTCCGAAGGTGGCTACCCCGGCGATTTCGACTACCGCGAGTTCTACCGGGACATCGGCTTCGATCTTGACCTCGACTACATCCGCCCATACATTCATCCCGATGGAATCCGCGTCGACACGGGCATCAAATACTACCGGATCACCGGGAAAGGCGCCCACAAAGAACCCTACGTGCCCGAATGGGCGGAGCGCAAGGCGGCCGGCCACGCCGGGCATTTTCTCGGGGCGCGGATCGGGCAGATCGCCAGCCTGGCCGCGGGCATGGACCGCAAGCCCATCGTGGTGGCGCCCTACGATGCCGAACTGTTCGGCCACTGGTGGTTCGAAGGCCCGCGCTGGCTCGATTACCTCATCCGCAAAATCGCGCTGGACCAGTCGGACATCCGGCTCACTACCCTTTCCGAATATCTTGAGGAATACCCGGTCAACCAGGTGGCCACGCCCTCGCTTTCGAGTTGGGGCCGCAACGGCTTCAACGAGGTATGGCTGAACGGCGGCAACGATTGGATCTGCCGCCATTTGCACGCCGGCGCGGAAATGATGGATGAGTTGTGCGCCCGAAATCCGCGCGCCGCCGGAGTAGCGCGCCGGGCGATCGCCCAGGCCGGGCGCGAGCTGCTGCTCGCGCAATCGAGCGATTGGGCCTTCATGATCAATTCCGGAGACATGAAGGAGTATGCCTCTACGCGCACCAAAACCCATCTGCTGCGGTTACACCAATTGAAGCGCCAGGTGGAATCCAAAGCCGTTGACGAAACCTGGCTGCGCACGCTGGAGCTGCAAGACAACCTGTTCGCCGATCTCGCGGTGATGGAGGCATTCGCTCCGCACCTCCTCCGCCCGAGTCCCCGCCTCGCGCCGTCCCAGTTCCCGGCCCTCAGCCCTCAAGCCCCACTGCAGATTGCCATGGTGTGCCCCGAAGTGGCCCCCTTCGCCAAAACAGGCGGCCTGGCCGATATGGCCGGCTCGCTCGCCGGGGCGTTGCGCAACCTGGGGCATCGGGTCGAAATCGTCATGCCGGCTTACCGCTCCATTCTCGAACAGGGAGTGGCCCGCGATACCGGCCTGCGCGTCCGCGCGCTTATTGGCGGCCGCGAGCGGGAAGCGGCCATTCTCTGGGCGGCCCTGGCTGATGGCGTTCCCGTGCACTTCATCCGCTGCGACCCATATTTCGACCGCCCTTTTTTCTATGGCACGCCGGAAGGGGATTATCCGGATAATGCGGAGCGCTTTGCCTTTTTTGCCCGCGCCGCGCTCGAAGCCCTATCCCGGCTGGCAACCGCCGCTCGCCGCGACGCCCCTCGCATTCTGCACGCGCACGACTGGCAGAGCGCGCTGGCGGTGGCGTTTCTCAAGGCCCAGCCTGAGTTGTACCCCGCGCTGGCGCCGGCCCGCACCGTCGTGACCGTGCATAACCTCGGCTACCAGGGTCTGTTTCCGCCCCGCGATTGGAGCCTGCTGGGCCTGGATGAAGGGCTTTTCACCCCGCGCCACCTGGAGTTTTATGGCCAGATCAACTTCCTCAAGGGCGGCCTGGCCTTTGCGGATGCCATTTCCACCGTCAGCCCTACCTACAGCCGCGAAATCCAAACCCCGGATTACGGATTTGGCCTGGACGGTTTTTTCCGCGCGCGCGCGGCAAACCTGAGCGGCATTCTGAACGGCGCCGATTACCGCACCTGGAGCCCCCAAACCGACCGCTGGATCGCGCGCAATTACGGCCCTGAAGACCTCGGCGGAAAAGCCGTATGCAAGGCACAATTGCAGGAAGCCTTCGGCCTGGAACGCTCTCCGGACGTGCCGCTGGCCGGCATGGTCGCCCGGCTGGTCTCGCAAAAAGGAATCGATCTGGTAGCGTCCGCATTCGAAGGCCTGATGGAGCGCGGCGTACAGTTCGTTTTGCTGGGCACAGGCGAGCCGCAATACCAGGACTTCTTCCGCCAGGCGGCCAGACGGTATCCAACCAGAGTTGGTGTCCGCATCGGATTCGACGAGAAACTGGCGCACCAGATCGAAGCCGGCTGCGATCTGTTCCTCATGCCCTCGCGTTACGAGCCGGGCGGCTTAAACCAGCTCTACAGTCTGCGGTACGGAACCATTCCAGTGGTGCGCGCCACCGGCGGCTTAAAAGACAGTGTGCGCGAGTTCGATCCGGCTTCGGGCGTTGGCAACGGCTTCGTATTTGAATCATACGAAACCGCCGCCCTGTTGGACGCAATCCGCCGCGCCCTGGCGCTGTTCCGCCGCAAAGACGAGTGGGTCCGGCTCGTCAAATCCGCCATGGCCGCCGATTACTCCTGGGACCGCTCGGCCGCCGAGTACGTGAAACTGTACCGCAAACTCTTGGCTGGGTGAAAAAAGCGGCATGCCGCCCCGCAAGGGCTCTGCTCCAGCCCCCCACGCTTGACAAATTATCAAATTAGATTCATTCTAAAAACTTGGACCCCGAAGCCATCCGGCGCTCCCTGGAGGAAAGCGGCCTCCGCTGCACTCCCCAGCGCTACGCCGTCATGGCGTTCCTCATGAAACACCCCAGGCATCCCACCGCGGCCGAGATCTTCGCAGCCGTCAATCGCATCGATCCGCGTTCTTCCAGGGCCACGATTTACAATAACCTCTCGGATCTGGTCGAGGCCGGCCTCGTGCGAGAGGTCGCTGTCGAGGGCCGCGCCGCCCGGTTCGACGCGCGGGGCATGCCGCATCACCACTTTATCTGCGACCGCTGCGGCAATGTGGAAGATATCGAGTGGTACGATGTGCCCAAGCCGGCTCCAAACTCCCTAGGCAGAAGGGTTCTGCGCGAGTGCGAGCTCATTTTCCGCGGGCTCTGCGCCAGGTGCGCTCCGCGGCGCCCGTCTCGCGGTTCCGGCGGAGATACCGCTTGAGCCGCCATTTGTGTATACCGCATGAAATTTAAAGGAGGACGAACTTATGGATAGTCAAACCACACAGGGGGCTGCTGTCCCCGAAACCCAAAAGGAAGCCGTGCGCCCCGCGGCCAGGTGTCCTGTACACACCTCTGCCGGCGTCCGCACGAATGCGGACTGGTGGCCGGAACAACTGAACCTCAAAATCCTGCACCAGCACTCGCCCTTGTCCGATCCCATGGGCAAGGACTTCAATTACGCCGAAGAATTCAAAACACTCGACCTCAATGCCGTCATTAAAGACCTCCATGCCTTGATGACCGATTCGCAACCCTGGTGGCCCGCCGATTTTGGCCATTATGGGCCGCTCTTCATTCGCATGGCTTGGCACAGCGCCGGCACCTACCGCATCGGCGATGGCCGTGGCGGCGCCGGCTCCGGCGCCCAGCGCTTTGCGCCGCTCAATAGCTGGCCGGACAATGTCAATCTCGATAAAGCGCGTCGTCTGCTCTGGCCCATCAAGCAGAAATACGGCCGCAAAATCTCTTGGGCCGATCTGATGATTCTCGCCGGCAACGTCGCCCTGGAATCCATGGGCTTCAAAACTTTCGGCTTCGGTGGCGGCCGCGAGGACGTCTGGGAGGCGCCGGAAGATGTCTACTGGGGGCCTGAGGGCAAGTGGCTGGCCGACGAACGCTACAGCGGCGATCGCGACCTGGCCGATCCTCTCGCCGCGGTTCAGATGGGGCTGATTTACGTCAATCCCGAAGGGCCGAATGGAAAGCCCGATCCACTGGCCGCGGCACGCGATATTCGGGAGACGTTCGCCCGTATGGCTATGAATGACGAGGAAACCGTCGCGCTCATTGCCGGCGGGCACACCTTCGGTAAAACCCACGGCGCCGCCGATGCCGCCAAGTACGTCGGTCCCGAGCCCGAAGCCGCTCCCATCGAGGAGCAGGGCCTCGGCTGGAGATGCAGCTACGGCACCGGCTGCGGCGACGATACCGTCGGCAGCGGCCTAGAAGTTACTTGGACCACCACCCCCACTAAATGGAGCAACAACTTCCTCGAAAATCTTTATAAGTACGAATGGGAGCTTGTGAAGAGCCCGGCCGGCGCCTGGCAGTGGACTCCCAAGAACGGCGCCGCCGCCAATGCCGTTCCCAATGCCCACGATCCGTCCAAGCGCCACGCCCCCGGCATGCTTACCACGGACCTTGCCCTGCGAATGGACCCCATCTACGGCCCCATCTCCAAGCGCTTCCTCGATCACCCGCAGGAGTTCGCCGATGCTTTCGCCAAGGCGTGGTACAAACTCACTCACCGCGACATGGGCCCCATCGCGCGCTACCTCGGCCCGCTCGTTCCTAAAGAGACTTTGATCTGGCAGGACCCTGTCCCCGCCGTCGATCATGACCTGATCGGCCCGCGCGACATTGCCGCTCTGAAAACCAAGATTCTGGCATCCGGCCTTTCTACTTACGAACTGGTCACCACGGCCTGGGCCTCGGCCGCATCCTTCCGCGGTTCCGATAAGCGCGGCGGAGCCAATGGCGCGCGCATTCGCCTCGCGCCCCAAAAGGATTGGCAGGTGAACCAGCCAGCCCTGCTGGCCCAGGTGCTCTCCAAGCTCGAAACCATTCAAAAGGAGTTCAACGGCTCCCAAAAAGGTAAAAAAAGGGTTTCGCTTGCCGACCTGATCGTCCTCGGCGGCTGCGCGGCCATCGAAGAAGCGGCCAAAAAAGCCGGGCACGATATCAAGGTTCCGTTCTCGCCCGGCCGCACGGATGCTTCCCAGGAGCAGACCGACGCCGCTTCGTTCGCCGTACTCGAGCCCAAAGCCGACGGGTTCCGCAATTACATCGGCAAGGTAAACGGCATTCCGGCCGAGGAGCTTTTGGTCGATAAGGCGCAGTTGCTGAATCTCACCGCTCCCGAAATGACCGTTCTCATCGGGGGCATGCGCGCGCTCGCCGCCAACTACGGCCAGTCCAAACACGGCGTCTTCACCAGCCGCCCCGGAACGCTGACGAACGATTTCTTCGTCAACCTGCTTGACATGAACACCAAGTGGCAGCCCTCCGCGACCGATGGAATCTACGAAGGGCGCGACCGCAAAACGGGCGAAGTCAAGTGGACCGCAACCCGTGTCGATCTGATCTTCGGCTCGAATTCCCAACTCCGGGCGATCGCCGAAGTCTACGCCTGCCAGGACGCGGGCCAGAAGTTCGTAAACGACTTCGCGGCAGCTTGGGCCAAGGTGATGAACCTCGACCGATTCGACCTCCGCACCAGCTAAAACCAATGTGGGGCAGGTTGCTAACTGAACTGAACCCCAAAACTGAGACACGGAGTTAAGGGACGCATACATTGAATGGAGAAGGAAAATGGATGTGTCCCGAAACGTGTACAGCCGGGATTTGAAGATCGCCGCCATGCGCGCGTTGGATGCGGGAGCGACCAACGGCGAAATCGCTGGCAAGT